>ERZ837487.112-NODE-112-length-112328-cov-8.877896_pt1 | contig 112328 bp, 95 predicted proteins | sample MGYA00519911_ERZ837487 | MGnify/ENA primary metagenome ERZ837487 (study PRJEB31850, sample SAMEA3708818) | human gut metagenome | biome: human gut; feature: human-associated habitat; material: faeces | place: China | collected 2014 ... | reverse complement strand
GCAGTACGTAATGGATTGATTATATATAGACTAATTGAAACAATGTAGAATCATATCGCTTGATATGGTTCTCTTTTTTTGTGGTTATAAATTAAAACATTCTATATGGAACACTTTTTACAATAAAGCGCCAAAATCCTTACATGTTTTGTACATTATATTAAAAATTGACTGAGGTTATAATAACGTAGCAGTTATAAAAACACAATTTTTTTTAATATAAACTAAGGCTGTATAGAGTTTAGTTAAAGCGAGGTAAAGCAATGAAGCTGAAGAGTTCGACTGATTATGCGATACGAATTGTATGTTATTTAGCAACGCATAATGGGGTGATTTCTACTACTGAGTTATCAAAACAGCTATACATTGCATCTACATATATTCATGAAGTCGCAAAAAAATTAAAAGACGCACATATTATAGTAGCTTGTGAAGGTATAAAGGGTGGATATACACTTGCTAAAAGAGCAGAGGATATTTCTTTAAAGGAAATTATTTCTTGTATGGAAGAAACAATGGCTATTAATCGTTGTTTAGAAAGAGATGGATTTTGTTCTAGAAATGCCGTAAATCATTGTAGAGTACACAAGGTCTTGTTGGATGTACAAAACACATTTAATAATAAATTAGAAAATATAAAAGTATCAGATTTGATTCGTCCTGGAAAAGATGAATATTTCGGTCGTTTCTATGTTGTATTAAAAGTCAATCTAAAGAAGAACAGTTATGAGTGTGTATATTCGCACAATCAAGATGTATATGATCAATCTGAGATTATAGATAGTTATGATGAATTTATAAAAAACTATGTAAATTGGTTTGTCTATGAATCGGATCAAGAAAAGATTGAATCCTTCTTATTGTTGAATGAACTAAAGAAAGTGGATTCTTGCATAGAAGAAGATCTTCCATATCGTAGATTGAACAAGGATTCTTATATTTGGATGGAAGCCAAGAAATATGTGGATACTGATAATCATAAGGCGATAATCACATTGCATAATAATAAGATTTTCCAAAATAACATTGTAAGTATGGAGCAGGAATTAAGAAATAAAGAGAAGGTCATGTTGAAGCAATATTGGGACATGGTAACTCTTTTAGTAGCGGTATTAAATCATAATAATGTAGTGGACAAAGAATATCACGATGATATTAGTTTTTATACAGAACAAATGTATCGTCAGCTTCAAAAGGATTATCCAAAATATGGGATTACAGATGAAGATATTGAAATCGTGACTCATTTAGCCCCTATTCATGATATTGGTAAGGTTCGTGTTCCAATTGAAATCTTGAATAAGCCAGGAAAACTAACAAAGGAAGAGATGGATATTGTAAAGCAGCATCCTTTGGTTGGTGCTGAAATGACGCAGAGATTTCCAAAAGGATTAACAACAGAAAAATTGAATCAATATAGTTATGAAATCTGTAGACATCATCATGAAAGGTATGATGGTACAGGATATCCTGATGGGTTAAAGGGTGAAGATATTCCTTTGAGTGCGCAAGTCGTAGGTTTAGTAGATGCCTATGATGCTCTTATTAGTGTTCGTCCATATAAGAAAAAGCTAGAACATGACCAAGCCGTACAAATGATTTTGAATGGTGAGTGTGGCAAGTTCTCGGACGAATTGCTTCATTGTTTTAAAAAGGTTTCAAGCCAAAACAATTGGATAAAAAGAAGTGAGAGAGAAGACGTATGAGAAGGATAAGAAAGTTAACATCCAATTTTCTTGTATGTATTCTTTGTATGACTACCTTTATTACACAGATTCATATGGTAAATGCTGAAGAAACAGAGAATGCACCTACAGAAGAGGCTGTACAAGAAACAACTCCAGAAACTACTGAAGTACAGGAAGTGCAGGATGTTTCACAAACAACAGAGAATTTAGATAAATATTATAAAGATGGCAAGATCCTTATTTATAATTATGAGCAGTTGAAACAAATTGGTTCAAATGCCTTTGTCTATACAGAAGATAAAGATGGAAATATTGGAACTGGAGACATTGTAGTAAACGAAGGAACGCAACTTACATATGGTGAGGATGCTCAGTATCTATTGATGAATGAAATCAAAATGGATACAAAATCAATTTGGAATGTAAAGGATGACTTTACAGGAAAGATAGAGGGAGAAGCAATCAAAGAAGATGAAACTCCTACTTTGTATGATAAGAAAACAGATACGATCTATATTTATAATCCATATCAATTAATGGTTCTAGAACAAGAAGATTCAGATAAAGAACCTGTAATGTCATTGGATTATGATGCACCACAGTTTGGTATGGGACAGATGATCTATCCAGATGGAGAAGACAAAGATTATTTAACTTATAGCAAAGATCATAATTATGTTCTTTCAAAGAATTTTAGTTCAGACAAGCCTGAATTAGTTGCAGATCAAGTGACAGAAAAAACAGCGAATGGAGTTCAGTGGCTAGATGGTGAGCAGGCAGATGGAAGAACTAAACCAGGGCAGTTATATGAAGAAGTGAATGGCAAAAAATACATATTGATTGGTAATGAATCACAATTAAGAGCTATTGGGAGCAATAAACATGTAACTCCGAGACTGTATGTTAAATATACACCTGGATTAATCACAGCACTTAAGAGACCGGAATATATCCCGTATTACCCTGGTGATGCCGATCTTGGGTTGGATGCAGTTGCGAAAGAAAGCGGTACAACGCATTTAAAGAAGCCTGTTTCGGTTAAACAAAGTCCTTATTTATATTATGAAAAAAACAGTAAGTATAAATTAGCTGATGTTGATTTGAACGATAACAATATTGTAAAGGGCTTATTAGATCTTGTTGGAGGCTTGTTAGGAATTTTAACAGCGGGAACTAGGACCTTATGTGGTGTAGATGAAAATGGACTTCCTAATGATGAAAAAGCTAGCTTAACAAAATTACAAAAAGAATATAGTGATTTAAAGTATGCAAGTAATGCTAATTATATTATATTTCGAGATATTGACTTATCAAAAGATGGGGCGAATTCAAATAAGGAAGATGATCTTTGGACACCTCTTAGTGTGTCTGGAGATATTATCGGTGCTGAATTATCTGAAGGCCAAACAACACTTACGGATGGTAATTCTATTTTAGCAACTGGAAAACCTGTGATTTCTAACATCAATGTAAATCAGACTGATGAAATGGATAGCACCAAGTATATGGGAGTTGGCTTTTTTGGAACAATCACAAACGAGATCAACGTAAATAATGTAGGTGTCAGTGCAGGAACTGTTAAAGTATCCAATATTGAATTAAAGAATGTTGATGTAAAAAATAACACAAATAAGCACAAAAATACAGAGACTTTGCTTAATGCATTAACATCTGGGTTAGGTTGGCTTGTAGGGAGTGTAGTCGATATCTTAGTAGGTGTTTTGACGATTGGTCAGGTAAATCTTAGCCTTAAAGATGTTTTATCATCATTATTAAATGCCAGGGCAAAGGATCCGACACTTTATGCGACAGGAACTTTTGCAGGACGACTGGTAGGAGATGTTGTTGTTGAAAACTGTGATGTGACAGGGAAAGTCAGTGTTTCGAATGTTAATGATCGAACGGGTGGCTTTGTCGGCTACACAGAAGGTGTTACTGAATATGAAGGATTATCCAAAGCTTTAGAATTAACCGTAGATGTATTGTCTTCATTATTGAATGCGATCCCTGGACTTGGTCTTGGGGACTTGATTACAATTCTTTTGGAAAACGCATTACCAGTTGGAAATCTAATTCCAACTGGATATAAAAATGTCAGTATAACAAATTGTTGCGTAGTTGGTTTGGTTGGAACAATTGGAACTTCTGATAAAGATTATGCAGGTGGTTTCATAGGACAACAGGTTGGAACTAAAATTTTCGACTGTGCAGTACAAAATAGTGCTTATACAGTAAACGCAAAAGAATATGGTGGAGGTTTTGCGGGAATCAGTAGGGATGCTGAGATTCGTGGACTATTAAGCGATGTAGGTGTTGAATTGATTCGTGTAATGCAGCCACAAAGTTTGTTGTTAAACTGTAATCTAACTGAATGTAATGTCACAATATCTGGTGAAAATTATCAGGGTGGTATTGTAGGTGCGCAGACAAATAGTTATGCAGTTAACTGTGGAGCTAGTGGAAGTATCTCGGTGAAAGCTACTGGTAGTTATGCTGGTGGTGTGAGTGGCATTTCAACGGTTGGTTGGATTACAAATCTTGGAAGTAAAGAAGTTAAGGATGCAAGTCTTTTATCAACAGTTAAAAAATTATTGACAGACCTTTTGTCGAGTGATCCAGAAAAGGCAGGTATGTTGCTTTCTCTTGTTGGAATTGCACCATCTGCAATTCTTGGATGTAACATGGATTGTACATCAGTTTCAGTTGAGGCAGGTAAGAGTTATTCTGGTGGTATTCTTGGTGGCGGTGATGGAGTTTACATTGCTGAATCAAGTGCAGAATATTTAAAGAAATTATCATATTGGAAATACGGAGCGTTGGAAGCAGGAAGTATTTCACAAAAAAATAATGTAATAAAGGGATTACAATCTGTTAAATCAGGTGAGAATCGTGCTGGTGGAGTTGCAGGTAGTGTTACAACCGCAAATGTGACTGGTTTATTGAACAATACATTAGGTGTTGGGCAGTTCTTAGGCTTTACAGTTCATAATGTGACAGTTGATGGCGGTTATACAATCGAAGCTAGAGGTAATTATGCAGGTGGAGCAATTGGTGAAGCAGTTGGTGGAGATGTACAGACTGTAACATTAAATCAGTTGAAATCTGTTACTGCACAAAATCGTGTTGGTGGTTTTGTAGGCTGTGCGGGTCCTGGAGATTTAGTTGGCGGAAACGGACTAACTTTGAATCTACTTGGACTAAACAATTTGTTGAAGGTAGAAAATCTGCTTTCTGTTGCCAAAGGTGTTAGAGTAACAATAAAGGATGCTCATGTAAATGGTATTCCTGATGATTTTACTGTAAAGGCTACGGGTTCAAATGAGAATGGTGAAGTTGTTGATTATGTGGCTGGTGGTTTTATTGGTAAAAGTAATAGTTGTGAAATCAATTCTTCAGATGTTACAAGCTTAAAAGAAGTAAGTGCCAATGACACAGATGGTTTTGCCGGAGGATTTGTAGGCTCTTCGCAAACAGGAGGTCTTGCAGATGTAGCTAATGAAGCAGATATTAAAGGATTGCTTAATGTAAATGGGTTACTTGGCGCAATAACATATCTTATTCCTTCATATACTAAATGTACAGTTAGTTATATTAATGAAGGTGGCGTTTCTGCAGATACGGCTGGTGGCTTTGCCGGAAACTTCCAGAGTGGAAAAGTTTATAATCAAGATTTAGTCGCAGATAATTATTATTCTGTCTATAATCTAGATCATGTGAATGGTCAAAGTTATGCAGGTGGCTTTGGTGGAAATGTTTATTCTGGAGCATTGGCTGATGCTGGTAAGGGTATTAGTATTCTTGGTAATTTAAATGGCTTAACTATTAATATAAGTGATTTAGTAAATCTAATTAATGCGTATATTCCAACCATAGAGTATGCGGGTGTTAAATCCGATAATGGATTTACGGTATCGGCTAATAAAATTAAATCAGATGATACAAATTCTGGTAGTGCTGGTGGCTTTATTGGTTATGGCAGTGGAGTTCAAGTTAGTCATTGTGATGTAACAAATTTAAAATATACAGAAGTAAAAGCTCCAGATAATTTAGAGATTGATAAGGCACCTACCTATTTTGATAACAACAGTACATATGCAGTAACAGGAGCTAGATATGCCGGTGGATATATTGGTTATATGGATATTGGTTCGGCTGCTTCGGTTGGAAAAGGTTTGAGCATATTAGGAACATCAATTGATTTGAATAATGTGTTGGATGCATTAAATGTTGTAGTTTCTACAATTGAACATTCAAATGTTACTGGAGGTCTTGGTGGTTTTGCGGTAAAAGCTTCATGGAAAAATACCGCTTCCGATGCTTCTGCAGATGATGTGTTAGGTGATGCCGGTGGTTTTGTAGGTAAGATTTCAGGTGGACATATTCAGAATTCAAACTCAAATAATTTCTCTTATATCATTGGTCAGATTACGGCTGGTGGATATGTTGGAGATATGGAACCTGGTAGTGTAGCTAAAGTTCTAACAGATGCTAGCGTTTTGAAAAAATTCATAAATGTAAGTGAATCCTTAGCAACTTTAGTACAGGATTTTGTTCCAACGATTCGAAACAGTTCTACAACGTGTATTCCTTGTGGTGGTGCAGTTCGCGCGCAGGCAGAATCTACAACGTCAAAACAGCGTGGTATGGCAGGTGGTTATGCTGGTCATAATGAAGGCGGTCATATCTGGGGTAACAACAATACAAAGAAATGGAAGGGTCAAGATTACACTGGACCAATAAGTACTTGTAAGGCTGTGCGTATTCGATCTGTTTATGGAAAAGAGATTGCGGGTGGATTTACAGGTTTAATGGAATCGGCAGATACAGCAAAAGCTGGAAGCTTATCTCTATTATGGGGCTTAGTAAAAGCAGATAACATCTTAGGGGCATTAAGTGTTGTTTATCCAACTGAAGAAAACACAGCTGTTTATGGACCGCTTGCTTTAATGGATTTAAAAACATGGAATTCATGGGTTGAATATGTTGGTAAGTATGGTGGTTACGGTAGTGATTTTAGTAACCTCGTTCAAAGTGGAAAGATAAATACACAAGAAGATTTAGATGCGATTCTTGGTCAATATGTATATGGTTACAATGTTGTAGCTGGAAGAACAAACTATCGAGATGAGGTGACTGTTTCAAATGGTGGAGCAGCTGGAGGCTATGTGGGTTCCATGTTAACAGGAACTATCACAAATGGTCAGGCTCATGATACTAAGTTAGTTAAAGGACTTCGTTGTGCAGGTGGATTTGCCGGAGAAATGATCAATGGTGGTGCTGCTAATCTTGGTGGTGTAGACATTTTAGGATTGAAATTACCACTGAGTCAGATGCTTGACGTATTAAATGTATTTGTACCAGTAATCAAACAATCTTCAGTCGAAGGCTATCAAAGTGGTTTAATGGTTCAATCAAATGGAATAAATGATAAAGGTCTGCTTGGATATGCGGGTGGCTTTGTTGGAAAACTGATTGGTGGTCAAATCTGGGGAGAAGAAAACTCACGTTGTAAGGTCACAAAGCTGAGACGAGTTGACGGTACAAATTATGTTGGAGGATTTGTTGGAAGTTCCAGACCAGGAAGTGTAGCTACAGTAGATCCTGTCCGTGGAGAAGGATTGTTAAGTAAGTTACTAGGTACTTTATTAAATACACCTACAGATCTTATTAAAGTCTTAAATGCCACAGTCGCAACGATTCGATATGCAGATGTTGAAGCATGGAATGACTGGGGTGTTATCGTAAATGGAGCTTATGATAGTGGAGGCAAAAACACTTCTTATGCCAAAGCTGTTGGTGGATTTGCAGGAATGCTTGAAGGAACCGTACTTGGTAAAAAAGATGAAGCTTTAGCTGGTGTTACTGCCCAAAATATTCGTTCTGTAGTGGCTGGTGAATATGCCGGTGGATGTTTTGGAATTGCAGATGTAGCAGGTGTTGCTAATATCAGTGCAGGTAATGAAACATCTTTACTAAAGTATCTTTTAAAACTAGGACGAGCAGATGTACTAGATGCATTTAGAAGCTATGTATATTACGGAAATGTAAATGGAAGTAAAGATGCAGGTCTTAGTGTCAGTGCAAACGCTGCTAAAAAGTATGGTCAGAATAATGAAGTTACATATAGTGGAACGGCCGGAGGTTTTGGTGGTTCACTATTAAATGGATCCGTTAAAAATAGTACAGTAACGAACTTAAGCAATGTTCAAGGTAAAAATAGTGTTGGTGGCTTTGTTGGATATTCTGGTAAAAGTGGAGTTGTCGGAGCAGATAAGATTGATGTTCTTGGAGACAATTTTGGACAGCTTTTAGGTGGAGCTTTAGGTGTTATGGACATCTTTGGATCTCACATTGATGATTCTACAGTTACAGGAATCAATGGGGGCTTTACAGTCCAGAGTACAGGTGGCGAAGAACCAATAGCCGGTGGCTTTATTGGCTATGCAAATCTAGCTAGAATGACAAATTGTACGGCTGGAGATAGTAGTAATTCTTCTCTTGGTTTAAAACAAGTTGCATCCAATGAAATTGCAGGTGGATTTGTAGGAAAGACAAGCTATGCGTATTTGGCAGATGCAAAACTAGATTCTGGACCAGTAAATGTATTGTTTGCAGTTCTTAATAAACTTATACAAGCGCTATATTTAGATAAGCTTCAGGAATTAAAAGTAATAAAAATAAACTTAGGCATTATTGAAGTAGATGCACTGTATGATGGAAACTTAATTCATGTAAACCTACTTGGATTAGATATTTCTGTTGGACTATCTAAAAAATCAAAGGATAATGATCAACAAACAGATTTAGCAATCATAACAATTGGTGATTCTAAAATCGAACTTCCATGTGATAAAAATGGAATCAAGGCTGATAATGATACAAAATCAAATATCAGTGTAAGTTTGATTAAGGCCAATCGTACAAAGATTACGGGCAGTCAGGTTTATGGAATAAGTTCTGGTTATGATGTCTTTGGCGGTGGAGCTGATAATGACAACGATGGTTCTGGTAATAATGGTATGAGCGGAGGTTTTGTCGGATTTAATAACGAAGGTTTATTACAAAATAATGATATGTATTTATGTGATGTTGTTCGCGGTACTTCTAATCTAATTGGACCTTTCAGTGGAAATAGTAAACTCGATTCAGTATATGCATTTAATACAAAGGCAAATGTTGAGGGAGAGAAAAATAACTATCGTATCTATAGAAAGTTAGATAAGGCATTAGATGAAATTAAAAAGAATACAACAATATTAAATATGAAGTATTCAAAGGATGCTTTAACAGGCTGGAACATCTATACATTAGGACATATGAAGCCAGTTGAAAAGTATGATTATTTAAAGAATGCGCAGATTACGAATTCGAGTGGTTCAGAAAAAGTAGATTTAAATGCATATGAATCCGATGCGAAAGCTGTATTAATGTCAGATACAAAAACAGATTTAAACACAGGAGAAAGTGACACACCTGAACCTTCAGAGTCACAGGATCCTTGTGATGAGAAAATAAAATTAACAATCAACAAAGTATGGAAGGATTTCAATAATTTTAGTGGAATTCGACCAGACAGTATTACGGTAACAATTTCTCGTGCTTGGACAGATGCAGGTAACAAAAAACATACTGAGGTCGTTCCAAGTTATGAGAGTTGCGTTATAAAAGGTAATAGTAAATCAACATGGAAGAAAGTAATTGAAGGATTACCAGCTTATATAAAAGATGATGATAAGATTTGTTATTACACATACTCCGTTACAGAAACGAAGATTGATGGTTATACAACAACGATGGGTATATCGAACGATGGATTTACATTTACAATAACCAACAAACACTTCCCAGGATTACCTGATACAGGTGGTAACGGAAGATACTTAATTTATTTGATAGGTCTTCTGCTTTTAGCAATTTATCTTGTTACGGGTAAAAAGAGAAACAAGAAAAATCAGCTTGCAGAAAAGCTATAAAAATTCGATTCAGAGAAAAGGAGAACATGGGAAATGAAAAGAATTAAAAAATTAGCGGCAGCCTTGCTGACAGCCATCATGATGATGACTATGACAGTTACAGAATTCGCTGCAGAATCAACTGGAACTCTTACAGTTAATGTAAGAGGAGGTCAGACTTTAGCAAACCAGACTGTCAATGTCTACAAGTTATTTGATATGACAGTTAGTGGTTCAGGAGAAAACTTGAACTATGGTTATAAGGTAAATGAAACTTATAAATCTATTTTAGATCAGGTGTTAGGAAATCAAATTACTGATAAATCTGATCAATGGTATTATGATGCAGTGTTTAATGCAACCAAGGACAACAAAACTCAGACTTTTGCTAATGATTTTACAAAAGCGTTGTTGAAAAGTAATTCAAACATTGTCGCAACAACATCTAGAAAATTTGATAAAAATTCAACTGAAACAAGTACTACTTTTGACGGCTTGGCTTATGGTTACTATTTAGTTTGTCAGACAGGTACAAAAGCTATCCAGTCTTCTTTAGTTGCATTAACTGAGCCTACAACATCTGTAGATTTAAAAAGTGAAGCTCCAGATATTAAGAAAGAAGCAGATAAGGATACAGTGTTTGTTGGAGAAACTGTTACATATACAGTTACAGGACAAGTTCCTGATACAACAGGTTATGATAATTATATTTACAAGATTCACGATACATTAACAAGTGGACTTGATTTTGTGACAAATACAGAAGGAACTAAGGTTAAAGTTACTGTTAAAATTGGTGGTACAACTGTAGATGTAAGTGAAGCAGATTTTGTTAATGAAGCAGGTAAAGTTGTAACAAACCAAACAAGAACTATGGTTCTTGATTTATCTGAAAAAGTACGAACAGCAACTGTTGGGCAATCAATTGAAGTTACTTATCAAGCTAAGGTAAATAAAGATGCTGTTGTTGAAACAAAGAACAGTGCAACATTGGAATACAGTAATAATCCAGGTACTAATGAAACTGGAACAACTAAACCAAGTGAAGTAGTAACACCGACTTATCCTTTAGATATTAATAAAATTAATGCAAAAGATGAAAAAATGTTAGCAGGTGCACACTTTACTTTATATGGATCAACTAGTGAAGAAACAATCGATAGAACTAAAGCTATTAAAGTAACAAAAGATGGTGCAGGTAAATATACTTATGCATCTGATCAAAATGCAACAGAAAATACTACTACTGACATGGTAACAGTTGCGGATAAGATTGATGGAAAAGGAAACTTACATATTAATGGTCTTGCTGCTGGTACTTATTATTTAGAAGAAACGAAAGCACCAGACGGATTCAACAAATTAGCTAATCCAATTAAGGTTACAATCGCTAAAACAAGTGATACTGAATGGACTATTTCTAAGAATGATACTAAAGAAGAAGATAAAATCATCGACATCGAGAACAGCACAGGATCACTATTACCATCAACAGGTGGAGCAGGTGTTATCGTGTTTGCAGGTGTAGCTATTCTATTAGTGTTTGGAGTTGTTGTAAGCTTCATTCGTGATAAAAGAAAAGCTTGTTAATTAATGGGGTGCGGTTGTCGTTTAGATGACCGCGATTCCCATATAACGATAGGGGGAATGCAATAATGAGTAATAAGAAAAGAAAAATGACTATAAAGGATATAATTCGATTGCTTGTGCTTGTCGTTGCATTCGCCGTGTTGTTATATCCTACAGTCAGTAGTTATGTAAATGAAAAGAATGGTTCTAAGGTTGTATCGAATTATGATGCAGAAAGTGTTCGCTTGAGTAATGCAGAAAAAGAAAAGATGCTTGAAGATGCACGTGCATACAATAAGGAAATGTTAAGTAATATTGATTTGATTGATCCTTTTTCTCAGGGTGAAAAAAGTTTGGATGCTCGATATGAAAGCCTATTAAATATAGATGGATCTGGCATGATGGGCTACATTCGTATTCCTAAGATCAAAGTCGAGATTCCTATTTATCATGGAACTTCTGAATCTGTATTGCAGGCTGGTGTTGGTCATTTCTGGGGAACTTCTCTTCCTGTTGGTGGCAAAAGTACACATACGGTATTAACAGGTCATAGGGGGCTACCTACAAAAACATTATTTACCAATATGGATAAACTTGTTGAAGGGGATGTGTTCTACATCAAAGTCTTAGATGAGACATTGGCATATAAAGTGGATCAAATACTTACTGTATTACCAGAAGAAACAGAAGCTTTATCAATCGTACCTGGACAAGATTATGCGACATTAGTTACTTGTACTCCATACGCAATCAATACGCATAGACTCTTGGTTAGAGGTCATCGTATTCCGTATAAGGAAGCTGTAAAGATTGAGAAAAACACTAGTACAGGTATAGAACTATCATTTACTACAAAGGTGTTGATTGTAACACTTGGAATTATTTTTATAGGGTTGATTATAGCTATGCTATATAGTTTGTATGATAAGAGAAGGAGGAAGAAAAAGTGATTAAACAATTAAAGATACATTCGCTCTTTCTACTCCTTATTAGCTTGTTGTTTGTCTCTCTTATTCAAGTTCATGCGGACAGTAGAACGGGAAGTATTGATATTGACTATAAAGGAAGAACTGATAATCAGGAAGAGATTATCTTGTCTGGAGCTAAGTTTGAGATCATCCCCATTCAATATGTAGAGAATGAAAAATGGGTATGGCAATCTTCATTTGTGGATTGTGGTGTTTCACTTCATGATACAAGTGCTGAAGCTAGAAATAAACAGGCTAAACAGTTATTGGAATATGCTAGAAAAAAAAGTATTTCTGGAAATCAACAGCTTACAGATAGTACTGGGCATACTATATTTAGTAAATTAAATGAAGGTATGTATTTGATTACACAGATTGGTTCTGTAAAGAATGGAAATGATACGTTTGAATCTGCACCATTTTTAGTAAGTGTTCCATCCGATATAGATGGATATTTCATGTATGATGTAAAGGTAGAACCAAAGGTGACATGGCTTACAAATAATGTGCCTCCATCTGTTCCAGAAAAACCAAGTGAGAAGAATCCTCCAGAAGATACGAATACGGGTGCTCAAGTGAAAAAAACGATTTGGATTGTTCTTGCATTGTGTAGTTTTGGAATGATTGTTATTCTTGGAAGAAGATTAAAAGAAAATAGTAATTGAGAGACCATTGATTGGTCTTTTTAATTTTGGATTGGCGATTAATTGTGTGATGATATATACTTTTTGTAAAAGAAAGTATTAAAAGTTAAGATATAAGCAGTTATTTTATATGAACTGCTTTTATCTTTATGAAAATGCTGTAAGTAAAGGAGTTTTGACTATGAAGAAAGTGCTTTTTATTTGCCATGGGAATATATTCTAATATCAATAAATTGCTTTATATAAAGAATATTAAAAGAAATTAAGAGGATTTGTGCACCTTAAATGCACCTTTTGGATAACTTCATCAACAAATTGAATTAAAGGTTTTTACGTTAAGTAAAATATTAATGTGTTTTGACAGTGCTTTCACTTAAAAGAAATCTTTGACAGCAACATTAAAAAGTGTATAATTATATTAACAGAACTCACCACGCCTCTGACTAATTCATGCGCAACCCGGTGGGACTTTTTTCATTTAGGGGTGTTTTATGTATCAGTATCCAAAACAAATATTAACAATAGGACAACAAGTGCAATCTTACGTAAATGCAGGAATGAAGATTACATCTCGCGAAGAGGTAGAGAAGGCATTAAAATCAATTGGATTTTATCGTTTGAGAGGCTACTCATTTCCTTTATATGATAATGTTACAAAGAAGTATGTTCCTGGAACAAAGTTTGAAGACATTTTGAAATTATATCAATTTGATCAGAAATTATCTGCCTTAGTTTTCTTTATGATTTCTAAAATTGAGGTGGCTTTAAGAGTACGATTAATAGAGGCGTTACTTATATATGGTGAACCTCTTGTTTTGCAAGATTCATCTATTTTTAAAGAGAAAAAATTGTATTGGCAGAATATGTCTATGGTAGCGTCAGAAATTGCTCGTTCTAATGATGTATTTATTAAACATAATTTTGATAATCATGATGGAGAGGTGCCTGTATGGGCGATTGTTGAGGTTCTTTCTTTTGGAACATTATCGAAAATAATTAAAAATTTGAAAACAGGTGTTGGAAGTTCATATTCTATCTTGGCGACTAATTACCAATATAAATCGAAAAAAGGAAATTTGGTAAATCCATCACAAAAAATGCTTACTTCATGGTTACAGAGTGTTTCAATATTGCGTAATATGTGTGCTCATAATTCCAGAATCTATAATCGCACAATACATACGACGCCAGAGATTTTAGACGCAGATAAGGTTACACCACTGCCAGTACATAATGGGTTATATCAAATTTTATTGGCAATGAAGTATTTACGCTCATCTGATGAGGAATGGACAGTATTTGTAGATGATTTCGATAATTTAATTAAAAGTTATAATGGCATAGTCAATCTTGCAGCAATGAATCTTCCATCAGATTGGAAAGTACATTTAACTGTATAAAACAATAAAGATGTTTAACTAAGCTTTTTTCTTAAACGGGTTAGTCATTCGGCGGAATGTTACAATATTAACATTTCGCTATTTTTATATATAGCTTTTTTGCAAATGCATGGTAAATAGAAAAACATGAAACATTGGTGGTATAATAAAATAGCTTGTAGAAAGGCAAGCTATTGAAGAGCTTCATGAGGTGAATAACCATATTTCTATATAAAAATTAAGTTTGCACCAAATAAAATTCAATTTGCACCTTATGTGCACCTTTTGATTAAAAAGATATGAAAAGTTATACAAACTTATAAGAAGTTACAAAAATAAGAGAAAAATAAAATTACCTTTACATAAAGGAAATGTGCTATATATAAAGGAGAATTTGATTATGATAAAAATATTATTTATTTGCCACGGCAACATATGTCGTAGTGTCTCAGCTCAATATATTATGGAAGATTCGGCAAAGAAAAATGGGGTAGAACTATATGTTTCTAGTGCAGCTACAAGTCGTGAAGAAATTGGTAATGATATCTATTCTCCGGCTAAGCGTAAACTAAAAGAAAAGGGGGTTCCATTTTCTAGACATTATGCAAGACAGGCTACAATGAGTGATTATTTGTCGTATGACTATTTGATTTGTATGGAAGAAAATAATGTACGAAATCTAAATCGCATGTTTAATAATGATCCAGATCACAAGATCTATAAATTATTATCTAGAGATGTTTCAGATCCTTGGTACACCAATGATTTTGAAACGGCTTATAATGATATTTATGAAGGCTGTAAAGCTTGGTTGGAGAAGTTATCATGAAACAGAATCTACATACACATTCTATCTTTTGTGATGGAAAAGATACGATTGAAGAAATGACTTTAGAAGCTATCTCAAAAGGCTTTGATATTCTAGGATTTTCAGGACATGGATATTTAAGTATAGACGGTGGTTCCATGCGAGATACTAAAGGATATATTTCAGAGGTTGAGAGAATTAAATCAAAATATTCTTCATCTATTCAAATTCATTTAGGGATTGAAGAAGATATGTTAGGAAGAATATCTGAAAAAGCTCCATTTGAATATGTGATTGGAAGTAAACATTTTTTAGGTGAGATTGCTGTGGATTATTCAAAGCCTGTATTTGATTCTTTATTTGAATCCTATTCTGGTGACTATAAAAAGATGTGTAAAGATTACTATTCAGACTTATCGAATATGTATGATTGGCAAGAAGTGGATGTCATTGGACACTTGGATTTGATTACCAAATATAATGAGGACGAATCCTATTTTAAATTTAATGATAAAGACTATATGAATATTGTTTGTGACTGTATTGATCGATTGTTGATCAACGATAAGATTTTTGAAGTGAATACCGGAGCTATCGCAAGAGGTTATCGTAAAACACCATATCCATCTAAGAATATATTGGAATATTTATACGCAAAGAATGCACGTATTTGTCTAAACAGTGATTGTCATGATAAGAACTATTTGGATTGTGCTTTTGAATCTAGTTTAGACTTGATTCAATCTTGTGGATTTAAAGAACTGCAGATACTCACAAAAGATGGTTTTGTACCAGTAAAAATTAGATAGAATAAACAGTGAAGGTGTTCTTGTGATAATCAATTAAACCTTCACTTTTCATTTTAGAAAGTTCTTTTGATAAAGCACTTCGTTCTACGTTTAAATAGTCAGCCATCTGTTGACGATCAAACGGAATCTTAAAGGTAGAATTTTGTGTTTCTAGTTTCATAAACGATAAGTAAGACAACACCTTATTACGGATGGTTTTGTTGGAAATATGAAATATGTGTTGTGACAACATTTTGTTCTTATTTGAAAGTATTTGAATCATTTGATCTTTTAATTCTGGAGATTTTTCTAAGGCTTGAACATCTAAAAATTGAATTGTACAATCCTCAACCGCTCTAACATATACATACATAGGTGTTTTGGTTAGGGCATAGCTTTCCGCAAACATTTGATTGGGACCAATATGTGATAATAGGGAAACATTGCCTAAAAAGTCTACAGTTTCTATGACAACACTTCCTTCTTTGACAATGCCAATGGCTTGTGGAATATCTTCCATATGATAAATAATTTCATTTTTCTTGTATTGTTTGAATGTTGAATCCATAAATATTTTCCTTTCGTTGTTTAAACAACATAAATTGATTGTATTATACACTAAAATAAGTTCATAAGAAATGAGGATGATTTTATGTTAAGAAAAATTATACAAATTGATGAAGATAAATGTACAGGATGCGGTATCTGTGTGGATGCCTGTCATGAAGGAGCCATTGGCTTAGTGAATGGAAAAGCGAAATTAATGCGTGATGATTATTGTGACGGACTAGGGGATTGTTTACCAACATGTCCTACAGGTGCTATTTCATTTATTGAAAAAGATACTTTAGCCTATGATGAAGAGGCTGTAAAAAAGAATATGGAAAAGCGCATGCAAGAATCGGGCACCATGCATACAGGATGTCCTGGATCTATGATGCATACACTGAATCCAGTTGTATCAAGTCCATCGATTGATGTATCAAGTCAATTAACATCTTGGCCTATACAAATTAAGCTAGCACCTATCAACGCACCATTCTTTCAACATGCCAAGCTTTTAATAGCTGCGGATTGTACAGCTTATGCCTATGCCAATTTCCATCAGGAATTTATGAAAAATAAAGTGACTCTAATAGGATGTCCAAAACTTGATGGTGTGGATTATTCAGAAAAGCTTTGTGATATTATTCGTATGAATTCGATTGAAAGTGTAACCATTGTTCGTATGGAAGTACCTTGTTGTGGTGGGCTTGAAAATGCGGTTAAGAAAGCTTTGCAGGAAAGTAAAAAGTTCATTCCTTGGCAAGTTGTCACAATTTCAATAGATGGAAAAATTTTAGATTAAACCTTAAAAAAGTGCAGTTAACGTGTCTGATATTGCACTTTTTTTATTTTATGACACGTTAAACGTTGTTTTTTGTCATTTTTGATATGAAAAAAGTATCACCGTAGCGATACTTTAATGATTATTCCTTTGTGATTTCTTTGTAGCTAGCTAGACCATAAGCACTATCTGCAAGTGTACCCGCATTGACAATAGCTTGTTCCATCGCTTTAACGGCCATGATTCCAACTAAATCTTGTTCTGCAGGCACTTTATTGGATGTCATCGCAAAAATAGTATCTCCATCACTTGAAGTGTGGACTGGACGAATACATCTTGCATATCCATTATGGGCCATACTTGCGATTTTATTCATTTGTGCTTTATTTAAATCCGCATTTGTGATGATACAACCAATTGTCGTATTCATACCACAAGAATTGATCATCTTTTCAGCTGCCTTTAAGATTTCATTTTCACTAAACAATCTTGTGTTTGTGTTTCGATCATAGATACCTGCAATTGGTTTGTCTGAATTTGGGTAGAAAATATCTCCACACGCATTGACGGCTACAATAGCTCCTACTTTTAATGGACCTATTTGTAGGGCCGAAAATCCAAGTCCTGCCTTCATCGCATATTGAGGGCCAAAAAATTTACCAACACTAGCCCCTGTTCCTGCACCGACATTTCCTTGTTTTGGATCATTTTTTTCCGCTTCCATACAAGCATCATATCCCATTTTTTTATTTGGATATGCCTTAGAATTACCTACACCACAATCAAATAGACAAGCTTCACATACGATGGGAATATAGATGTTTTTCATGTCAAAACCAATTTCGTGTTCGCTCAAATATTGCATAACACCGCTGCTTGATTCTAAACCAAAGGCACTACCACCTGATAAAGTCACCGCATGAATTTTTTGGACCATGTTTTTTGGATTCAATAAATCTGTTTCACGAGTGGCAGGACCACCACCACGTACATCTACACCAGCTGTAGCTCCTTCTTTACATAAGATGACTGTGCAGCCAGTCGCATTTTCTGTATCTTGTGCACTACCAATTTGAAATCCTTCGATTTCATTGATTTGAATTGTCTTCATTTTTGATCTCCTTTAATTCATATAAATCGTTTCTACGTACCTTCCAATAAGGCATTCTTTTCCTTACTTTATCAATGTCATTTAAATCGATATCTACAACTTTGTATGCTTCTTCTTCACCCAACTCCACTACAATATTGCCAAAACCATCCACAAGCATAGAGTGGCCTCCTGAAGTATAGCTTTTACATGTATACTTAGCTGGGGCAACTCCACATAAAAAGACTTCATTTTCTAAAGCACGAGTTTGGGCAAATAACTTCCAATGCTTCTTTGTGGCCTGCTCATTAAAGGCGGCTGGACAAAATAGAATTTGTGCTCCATTTTGAGCTAAAATTCTAGATACTTCTGGAAAACGAATGTCGTAACATAATAAAATACCGCATTTTTCCCATGGCGTATCGAAACATTGAAGGTGATTTCCTGGTACAAATACATCATTTTCACAATAATCTTGTTTGTTGTGAAATTCAAAAAGATGTGTTTTGTCATACGAACAAACAATGTCACCATCGCTGTTTAATATGTAACAACGATTGTATTTGTTTGTACAAATGGAACCTGCAACGATCCATATTTTATTTGTTCGAGCAGTTTCTTTTAATGCTTCTAAACTTTCATCATGACGCAAATAAGCTGTTTTAAGTGCATCATTATGATAGGGACAGTTCCACATTTCTGGTAGAACTAAAATATCACAGTCTGGAATGTTTTTAAGTTTAGCTATGTTTTGTTGATTATCCATTGAAACAGACATTTGGTACATACAGATTTTCATATAGATTATGATAGGCGAAAAGTGACTACTTTTCAAGGTGTGCAAAGACTAACATGTGTTTATTTACTACTGATTTGAAATCGTTTACAATCAATTTAGGAGGGTTTGTATCATGTATAAAATTATAGAAGTAAAACAAAGTGTATTTGAAGATAATAATAAAGATGCGAATAAATTAAGAGAAGAATGTAAAGATAAAGGTGTGTTCTTATTAAATATTATGTCAAGTCCAGGAGCGGGTAAGACAACAACTCTATCTAGAACGTTAGAAAGATTAAAAGATAGAATGAGAATTGGTATTATGGAAGCGGATATTGATAGTGATGTAGATGCCAAAACAATCAGTGAATATGGCGTACGCACGATTCAACTACACACAGGTGGTATGTGTCATTTAGACGCAGATATGACTCGTCAAGGACTGCGTGAAATGGGTATGGAAGATTTAGATTTGGCAGTACTTGAAAATGTAGGAAATTTGGTTTGTCCAGCTGAATTTGATACGGGATCCACAAAAAATGTGGCTATTTTAAGTGTTCCAGAAGGAGACGACAAACCTTTAAAATATCCATTGATGTTTCAAGTGTGTGATGTGGTTCTAATTAATAAGATGGATGTATTGCCATACTTTGATTTTGATGTAGAGAAATGTAAAGAGAATATTTTGTACCGTAATCCAAATGCGAAAATTTTTGAGGTGTGCGCGAAAACGGGTGAGGGAATTGATGACTGGTGTAATTGGCTTGAAAATGAAGTAAAGGCCTGGAAGGAATAATATGACATATCGAGATAATATTGATAAACTGGCAAGGCGTATCACAGATCGTATTCCGGCTAAAGTAAAAAAATTATCCCAAATGGATCCTGAATATGAGTGTCTAAATGAAATCTTAAATGATGAACAATGTGATTTATGTTTGTGTTTTGAAGTACGTAAACCACTTTCTTTTGAAGAAGTAGTGAAAAAAAGTGGATGGCCAGCTGGTAGAGTGAATCGTGTATTAAATGAAGTATGCGACATTGGAATGATTGAATATAATTGGGAAAATGCGGATCACCACAAACAGTTTGTGCTTCCCCAATTTGTTCCTGGAGCTGCCGAATTTATGGTTATGAACAAAGATCTTGTCGAAGAACATCCAATTGTTGCGGATTTCTTTGAAAAGATGACACGATTACCACTTGAAAAAGTAACGCCAATGGTTCCTCCTGGAGGAGCGGGTATTGGTATGCATGTCATTCCTGTTGAAAAGGCAATTCATGCTAATCAAGAAGCGGTAAGTGTAGAAAAGATTTCGCATTGGTTGAATAAATACGATAAATATGCACTTTCTCCATGTTCATGTAGAAGACAACAACGTGTTAGAGGTGAAGGAACGGGCGATGTAGAAGCCGATGTTTGTATTGCGGTAGGTGATATGGCAGATTATGTAGTACAGACAAACAAGGGTGGACATTATTGTACGTATGAAGAAGTTATTGAGACTTTAGAACGTTGTGAAAGAAAAGGATATGTACATCAGATTACCAATATTGATGGAGAAGATAAAATTTTTGCGATATGTAACTGCGCACATGGTGTCTGTAACGCATTAAGAACAAGTCAATTGTTCAATACGCCAAATATGTCGGCAAGTGCTTATAGGGCGCATGTGGATAGTGAAAAATGTGTTGCGTGTGGAAAGTGTGTGGAAATTTGTCCAGTGGGTGCGGCAAAATTGGGACAAAAATTATGTACAAAAGCAGGTCCAGTTACATATCCTAAACAAGAACTTCCAGATGATGTAAAGTGGGGTCCAGAAAAGTGGAATTGGAACTTTAGAGATACAGCTAAAGTCAATTGTTATGAAACGGGAACATCGCCTTGTAAAAGTGCATGTCCAGCACATCTACCGGTACAAGGCTATATAAAAATGGCTAAAGAAGGTCGCTATATGGATGCGTTAAAATTGATCAAAGACTTTAATCCATTTCCAGCTGTATGTGGAGCTATTTGTAACAGAAGGTGTGAACAACAATGTACACGTGGATTGATTGATGAGCCTTTGGCTATTGATGAAATCAAGAAGTTTATTGCCGAACAAGAACTTCATGAAGATAAACGTTATATTCCTTTATGTGAAAATGTCGAAGGCAAATTCTTCACAAACAAAATGGCCATTATTGGTGCAGGTCCTGCGGGTATGAGTGCAGCTTATTATTTAAGAATGCTGGGCTATCCTGTTACAATATTCGAAAAGGAAGAAAAACCAGGCGGTATGTTAGTCTACGGTATTCCTTCTTTTAGATTAGAAAAGTCTGTGATTGAGGCTGAAATTGAAGTGTTAAAAGCTATGGGCATTGAGTTTAAGTGTGGCATAGAAGTAGGTAAAGATATTTCTTTGGATGATTTAAGAAATGAGGGATATGAAGCATTCTATGTGGCCATTGGTGCTCAAGGATCTAGAAAATTAAATATTCCGGGTGAGGAAAATGAAATGGTTGAATCTGGAATTGATTTCTTGCGTAAGGTGAATAAAACAGAAGATCCAAATCTAATTTCTGGTGATGTGGTTGTCGTTGGTGGCGGAAATGTTGCGATAGATGTAGCTCGTGCTGCTTTAAGAAGTGGAGCTGAAAAGGTACATTTATATTCTTTGGAACAAGAAGCTGAAATGCCGGCAAGCTTTGAGGAAGTATCAGAAGCTAAAGAAGAGGGCATAATTCTTCATTGTGGATGGGGCCCAAAGGAAATTTTAGAAGATTCGATTGTGTTTAAGCAATGTGTAAGTGTAAAGGATGAAACGGCTAGATTTAATCCAAGCTATGATGAAAATGTTTTGGAAACTATACAATGTAGTCATGTATTACTTTCGATTGGACAAAGTATTGTTCCAATTCAAGGATTCGATGTAGAAGTCAATCCAAATGGAACAATCAAAGCGGATGGAACAACACTTCAAACATCTGTTGAAGATGTATTTGCGGGTGGTGACGTGTATACAGGTCCAAAATTTGCGATTGATGCGATTAGCCATGGTAAAGAAGCGGCAGAATCGATGCATCGTTTTGTTCATAAGGGTCATTCTTTGACAATTGGAAGAGACTTACACTTGTTTAATGAATTTGATAAAAATAATGCATTGATTGATATTGATTTTGATCATGCCAAACGTCAGATACCTGGTATTAAAAAGGGTTTGGGTGAAAAATCATTTAGAGATTTACGTTCTACATTTACAGAAGAACAAGTTAAGATTGAAGCCAATCGATGTCTAGGATGTGGTGCAAGTATAGTCGATACAAATAAGTGTATTGGTTGTGGCTTGTGTACGACAAAATGTGAATTTGATGCGATCCACTTAACGCGTGATATCAAAGATGGTGCAAGAATGGTTAAGGCGGAAGATAAGATGAAGGCTATATTGCCATATGCGGCTAAGCGTCAAATTAAGATCATTCGTAATAAGAAGAAATAGTATGCATGAATTAGGGATTGTTGTACATATTTCAAAAACATTAGAAGAACTTGCACAAGAAAATAATATTACAGATATTCGTAGAGTGACTTTACAGATTGGAAAAGTAAGTGGAATTGTTCCTGAGTATTTAGTGGATTGTTGGAAATATTATAGGAAGAAGGTTCCTTTAATTGAAAACTCTTCACTAGAATATGAGTGGATTGAAGCTATTACGATTTGTAATGAATGTGAAAAAACATATGATACGATTCAATATGGAAGAAAATGTCCATATTGTAAGAGTGAACATACAGTTCTTCTTCAAGGTAATGAGTGTCTCATTAAACAGATTGAAGCTGAATAAGCGTCGAAAGGCGCTTTTTTTGTGCAAAAATTTAAAAATTATTCGAAAAAGTATCTTTTTTTTCGTATATGAGTATGTAGGAAATGCCTACTAGAAAGAGGTGCTCATGAGAAGCGCAAATTTATTAAATGATTTCGCCTTTAAATATGTGTTTGGCGAAGATTGTAAAGAGGCTAATGATGCTTTAAAATCATTACTTACAGTGTTTTTAAAACGGAAAGTGAATCATGTAGTTGTAAAGAATTCAGAAATGGTAAAAGACTATACTAAAATGAAAAGTCCTCGGTTGGATCTATTAGTTGAATTTGATGATCAAACGACGGTGGATTTAGAAATGCAGTTAAGACAGACCAAAGATAATTTACTCAATCGATTTAATTATTATTTGGCTAGACTTCATGGTTCACAAGACATGGAAGGAAAAAGTTATAGTCAATTAAAGGAAACTATTGTGATGGTATTCTTTAATTTGATAATTGCTGATGATGATGACATTTGTAGTTTATACACAATGAGAAAATACAGTGGCATTCCTTTAGTGAAAGATGAAAAAGAAGATCGTATGAAGTTAATGACAATAGAAATGCCAAAAGTGGATTTAAATAAACCACTTGAAGACATGAATGAACAGGAGAAAATGATTTATTACTTTTTGAATTGCCATAAAGGATTGGATGATAGTAAAATTAAGGTGATGATAGAAAGTGATGGGATGATTCAAATGTTGGAGAAGCGTGTAGAAACGATATCGGATGATCGTTGGAAGAAAATAATAGAAGATTTTCAAAAGCTGCATGAAAATGAAGAACGAATTGAACTACAGCTTGAACTTGAAGAAGCTCAAAGACAGATGAAAGAAGCTCGTAAAGACAAAGAAGAGGCTCGTAAAGACAAAGAAGAAGCTCATAAAGAGAAAGAAGAAGCAAGAAAGGCTATACTAGAAGCTGATAAGAAAGTGAAACAAATGGTTTGCAAGATGTATGAAGATGGTTTTACTCTTGAACAAATATCTGCGTATTGTTCACTAAATGTGGATGAAATTGAGTTGTTGATAAAATCTTAAAATTTTCTGTTGCATTTAAAAAAATGTTTGTTTATAATAGAGCCATCCTTTGTAGAGGCAATGAAAAGAAGAAGTAGTCGTGGATGCTGCTGATAGTGAGTTCCTGATGGTGGAAATGGAACAGTAAGCACAGGGTGAACGTGTCTTAGAGCTAAGCTTTCGAAGATTGAGGAAGCTTCGGATACTCCCGTTATGAGTTAAGGGCCTGTACTTTTGTGCAGGAAATAAGGTGGTACCGCGATTTTATAGTCGTCCTTGTATATTCAAGGACGGCTTTTTTTATTAGAAAGGAATAGGACAACATGAAAAAAGGATTTAAATTAGTTTCGACATTTTTAGTAAGTTTTATGATTATGATGTCTAGTATTATGCCTGCTTTTGCCGATGAAACAGACACATCAACTACAGGTGATTTATTAGATAAAATTCAAGAAAGAGGAGAATTAGTTGTGGGAACATCTCCAGATTTCCCTCCTAATGAATTTATTGATTCGACAAAAACAGGACAAGCTCAATATGTTGGTTCTGATATTGAATTGGCAAAATATATCGCAAAAAAGATGGGCGTTAAATTAACAATCAAAGCATCAAGTTTCGATACTGTTTTGGCAAACCTTCAAACTGAAGAAATTGACTTGGCTATTACAGGATTAGCCTATACACCAGCACGTGCTCAACAGATGGAAATGTCTATTGGATACAATATGACAGAAGACACGGGTGGACAGGCTGTTATTATTTCTAAAAAAGATGAAGAGAAATATAAAAAATTAACAGATTTAACGGGCTTAAAAGTAGCTGCTCAACAGGGTTCAATCCAGCAACAATATACCGAAGATCAAATTCCAGACGCAAAACTACAATCGATTTCAAGTATTGATGATGGTGTTGCCCTATTAAAGAATGGGACTGTACAAGCCGTTGCATGTTCGGAAGGTACAGCTGATGAATATATTGAAAAGAACTCTGAACTTGCGAAGTTAGATGAATTATTTAATATTGATCAAGATTATGCAGGTAACCGTGTAGGTGCTCCTTTAGGCGAAAAAAGATTGATGAAGGAAGTCAATAAAATCTTAAAGGAAGTTAATAAAAAAGGTTTGTATGAAAAATGGTATAAAGCAGCTAAGAAACAAAGTAGTGAACAATTCACATTGACAGCAACTGGATTCTTTGGAACATGTGTTCAAATTGTACAATATTGTTGGCCACAATTATTAAAAGGTCTAGGAGTTACTTTAGGACTTGCAGCTATAACTGTTATCTTTGGTACAATTATTGGTGGATTATTTGCTCTTGTAAAATTATCAAAGAATAAGATCGTACAAGCAATTGCCGGTGTATATGTAGAATTGATTCGTGGAACACCACTATTACTACAATTATGGTTGTTCATCAATATTTTCTCTTATTTGACAAATGGAAATATGCCAATGATCGTCAGTGTAATCATTGCGTTGATTATTAACTCGAGTGCATATGTCGCTGAAATTATCCGTTCAGGTATTCAGTCGGTAGATAAAGGTCAAAGAGAAGCGGCTAAATCACTTGGTATGTCGAATGTACATATGATGACTAAAATCATTATTCCTCAAGCTATCAAAAATATCTTGCCTGCATTAGGTAATGAATTCGTTATGATGATCAAGGAAACATCTTTGGCAAGTACATTCTATATTGGTGAATTAATGACTGTTAACAGTGTAATTAAATCCGCTACTTATAAATCTATTGAACCATTAGTAATTGTTGGTTTGATTTACTTTATCGTTACATATTCATTATCAAAATTAATTAAATACATGGAAGGGAAGTTGAGTGTCAGTGACTAAGGAACTAATTGTTGTAAAAGACTTACATAAAAATTTTGGAGATCTTGAAGTATTAAAAGGAATTGATCAAACAATCCATCAAGGAGAAGTTGTTAGTATTATTGGACCTAGTGGTTCAGGAAAATCGACTTTCTTACGTTGTCTAAATTTATTAGAAAAACCAACAAGTGGACAAATCATTTTTGAAGGGGTGGATATAGCAGCCGAAAATGTGGATATTGATACACACCGTAAAAAGATTGGGATGATCTTCCAACACTTTAATGTATTTCCACATTTAACAGTTTTAGAAAATATTACGATTACCCCCATCTTAGAACTTAAAACACCAAAGGCAGAAGCTGAAAAAGAAGCGATTGAATTGCTTAAAAAGGTTGGCTTAGAAGATAAGAAAGATGAATATCCAAGAAAATTATCTGGTGGACAAAAACAGCGTCTAGCTATTGTTCGTGCTTTAGCAATGCATCCGGATGTGATTCTATGTGATGAACCAACAAGTGCACTTGATCCAGAAATGGTAAAAGGTGTATTAGAAGTAATCAAAGAATTAGCAAACCAAGGAATGACAATCGTGATTGTAACTCATGAAATGGGCTTTGCCCGCGAAACAAGTGATCGCGTATTATTTATGGATGAAGGTATTATTCAAGAACAAGGTACTCCAGAAGATATTTTTGAACACCCACAAAATCCTAGAACCATCAAATTTTTATCGCAGGTACTATAAGCTTGGGCATATGCTCAAGCTTTTCTTATGGTATAATCTAATAAAATGGAGGAAATTGATATGAATTCAGAATGGTCATTAGACGTATTGTACAAGGGATTTGATGATCCTAAATTTAGTGAAGATCTAACATCTTTTGAAAAGAAGGCAAAAGAATTGGATGAACTTTCAAAGACTTTAAGTCATGAAAATGAGAAGGAAGATTTGATTCGAATTGTTAAGGCTTTAGAAGAATTTGAACTTTTGGAAAAACATTTAAGCTGCTTTGGATTTTTGAGCCAATCCACAAATACGGCAAATACGAAAGCGGCAGCAGCCATTGATAAAGTAGCTACCATCGCAAGTACAGCGAGTAAGGCTATGGCTGTATTCTCTCGCTATATTTCGGATATGAAAGATTTGAACAGCTATTTAGATTGTCCAGAACTTTGCGAATACAAATATTTCTTAAATGATATTCATGAAAGCGGAAAATATTTGTTAAGTGAAGACGTAGAGGAAGCACTTGCCAAAATGAATATTTCTGGTGGTTCAGCTTGGGAGAAGCAACAAAGCCTTTTAACAAGCTCACTTGAAGTGGAATATGATGGTAAGAAGTTGCCATTAGCTTCTGTTCGTAACCTTGCTTATGATGCAGATAAAGAAGTTCGTAAAGCTGCCTATGAAGCAGAAATCAAAAGTTATGCACCTATTGCGGATGCCGTTAGTTTCTCATTGAATAATATTAAACTACAAGTTATCACTGAAGCAAAAATGCGTGGATATACAAGTCCAATGGATATGACACTACACCAGTCTCATGTATCCCAGAAAACATTAGACGCACTTTTAAGTGCAATGCAGAAATACTTGCCAGTATTCCATAAGTATTTGAAAAGAAAAGCTGAAATACTTGGATATGAAAATGGCCTTCCTTGGTATGAATTATTTGCGCCAGTCGGAAAATCAGCTACTACAAGTTTTACCCCTGAAACTACAAAAGAATATTTAGTAAATCATTTTAGACCATTCTGTGATGAATTGGCCGATATGATGGAAGAAGCTTTTGACAATAACTGGATTGATTTTTATCCACACAAAGGAAAAGTGGGTGGAGCCTTCTGTTGTAATATGCCATTTGTGAAACAATCACGCGTATTAACTAACTTTGATGGTGGACTTGGAGATGTCGTTACGTTGGCTCATGAGCTTGGACATGCATATCATGGATTGAATATTGAAAGTCACAAACCGTTGAATTGGGAATATTCTATGCCAGTTGCAGAAACGGCAAGTACATTTAATGAAAATATCATTATGAATGCAGTAATTGATGAAACGGAAGATAAAGAAGTAAAACTAGGCTTGATTGAAAACCAACTTCAAGATCTATGTCAGATCATCTGTGATATTTATTCGCGTTACTTATTTGAAAAAACCGTATTTGATCGTAGAAGCGATGAATTCTTATTTACAGATCAATTGAATGAAATTATGTTGGACGCACAAAAACAAGCTTATGGCGATGGACTTGATCCAACTTGTTTACATCCATATATGTGGGTATGTAAGTTACACTATTATTCTTCAGATTTAAGCTATTATAATTGGCCCTATGCCTTTGGCGGATTGTTTGCGCGTGGATTGATTGTAAAATATCAAGAGATGGGTAAAGAAGAATTTGTTCCAAAATATAAAGAGATGTTACACAAAACAACCGTTGCTTCTGTAGAAGACACAGCTTCAGTATTAGGTATTGATCTAACGGATGAAGCTTTCTGGATTTCTGCATTGGAAACCGCAAAATCAAGAATTGAAGAATTTATCGAATTATCGAAATAATTGCTTGGAAACAAGCAATTTTTTCTGCAAAAGTTCACAAATGATGATATAATCTATTGCGTTCGAATTTTTTCAAGGAGAGATTTAATGAGTACAGAAATGTTAATGAAAAATAGAGAACGTTTTATCAAAAACGTAAATAGTAATGAGAATGGTGCAGCTGCACTTTCTTTAAGATTATTTTGTTATGCTAGATTTATGGCAGTAAAAAACCCGTATGCAGAAACGCACGACTGGGTATATGAAAACGAATTGACAAATGCCCAAGCCAATCAATATGTATTCCGTTTATTGGATGAAAGTACAGAAAGACCTTCTATGGATATGTTGATTCGTAAATTAAAAAGTGTTCGTTTGGTTCGTGATAGTGAAATGAATGGCAGAAAAATTTATGTTATTAAATTCACAGATATCGAAATGGAAGAATTGATGAATAAGAGTATTATTGATAAACCAAGCGATAAGTTATTAAAAGAAAAGAAGTCTTCTGTAAAGAAAGAAAAAGAAGAAGTGGTGAATTCATCTTGGAAAGAGGTATTCTTAAAAAATAGTAAAGGTGAAAATTTACAGATACTTCGATTCTGGTTCTATATACAGTATAATGCAGAAAAGAATGGGAAGAAGTATATTTCAAAAAGCCAGGCATTAAGTGAAGGTGCTATTGAATATGTGTATAAGGGAATCCCTAAAAAGATGGATGTTCTAAAAGATTTATTCGCATTGATGAAACAATTAAAACTAGTTAAAGAAGATGTTGTTAAAAATGAGATTGTGCTTCGTCCAGCCAAATTAGAGGGCATAGAAATTAAGGATTATATAAAGGATAAGCCAGTAGATTTAAATAGTTTTAACTATACGAATGTATAAGAAAATGACGAGATTTAGTTCTCGTCATTTTTATATATTTTATAATTGTTTTTGCCTGTTCGCTTTGTTTGATACAAGGCATGATCGGCATGGCGATACAATTCCATAAAGGTAGTGCCATTACTAGGGGCGAATGCCATTCCAACACTGATGGAAAGTTTAAAGTCTTGTAGTTCTTCAATCTTTAATGCATTGACTTTCTTTAGTAAAGATTGAATTCTTGATTCGGCAATATGTTCATCTTCGATTAGAATGATAAATTCGTCGCCACCAATTCTTCCAACAATATCCGTTTGTCTAAAATGATTTTTAAATAGGTCACTCAAATTTTTTAATACTTTATCACCTACGGCATGTCCATAATTATCATTCACCGATTTAAAATCATCCACATCTAAGATCAAAAAACAGAAGTGTTCATGATTCTTAAGTTTTTGATCAATGAGTTTTTGTGTTGTTTCTTTATTAAAAACGGAAGTTAATGGATCAATTTCAGATAAATGAATCAAATATTTATTTTCTCTTGAATTTGAGTGAGCCAAATAAATCATCAAGCTGAGTACAATCAAGCCTAAAAATGTTGCCAACAAAGTTTCATAATGCTTAATAAATGTGTAAGATTCTTGAGCAACATGAACTGGAACAATGTAACATATCATCCAATCATTGATTTTTAATGGGGAATAAGCTAAATATAACGATTTATTCTTTTTGGTTTGTATTTGGATTAAATCTGATTCTTGTTGGTTGAAGTCTGTTTTCACTTCCTTTTCATCACAAATATCAAATAAATTATCTATTGTTTTTATATTGTGCTTTTTTTCGTATTTCTTGTCTCTAGTGATTAGATTTCCATCTTGATCAACAATAAAACTTTTTCCTTGTCCATCAAACAAATCATCAAACAACATATTTCCTAGTTTTGTGACATTATAAGAACCGCCCACAACACCTACGACTTGATTGTTCTTATAAATAGGAACACTTAAAATAACGCGTGTTTGTTGATCAACACTACTTTCTAAGGGGTCTGAAAGAGATTGTTTGCCTTGCATCGATTCTTTAAAATATCTTCGATGTGCAACATTTTTAACTACATTATTATCATATAGTGCATTTCCATCTGAATCTATGATTGCGGTACGATTTAAGTCTGTGTTTTCCATGAAGGCTTTGATTAAAGATATATTATTTTCTGAAAATAGGTCTTCAGACTTTGATAATTCTTGTGCTAGTACATTTAAATAGGAATAGTTAATATTCAAAATTGTATTTAAGTGCTCGCTTTGTTGAGTCACATTGGTAATTAATGTTTCTCTTGAATTTTTTTCAACAGAAGCTTGCACCACATTAAAAAATATAGAAATTCCAATCACAAGAGTTATGATAAAAATGGTGATTGCGTAAATATAATTTTTAACGAAATTTTTTTGTTCGAAATATTTATTTTTCATATGGAACTCCTTTTTCTAATTGTACCAAGAAAAATGGTAAAGGAATATCAAATTATATAAGACTAACCATAATTTGTGAAATCAATCACATTTTAGTGTATTATATAAGATATAAAGAAATTTGCTCCCAACATTAAGAGAATTCTGCGTGAAAGGTGCTTATGAGAATTTGTAAGTATAACTATAGCTATGCTCTTTTTGTGTGGAGTATAGCTTTTCTTTTGGAAGGAGCTGAATATGGAAACACGTGTAGCCGTAATGGGAATCATTGTAGAAGATACAAATGCAGTAAATCTTTTAAATGAAATTTTACATGAATATAGTGAGTTTATAATTGGAAGAATGGGTATTCCTTATAAACAGAAACATATTAGTGTCATTTCGATTGCGTTAGATGCCCCACAAAATACAATTGCTGCTTTGGCCGGTAAATTAGGAAATATAAAGGGAATTAGTGTTAAAACTGCCTATTCCAATGTGATTAGTCATGATTGAGGCATATCGATTGATTGATAAACTTGAAAGAGAACACGCTTTAAGTTTATTGGAATATCAAACTTTAATCGAAGCCGAAAATGAAGCTTTACGATTATATGCTTCAAACAAAGCAAAGGAAGTCGCAAATTCTATATATGGGAATTCAGTCTATGTACGTGGCTTGATTGAAGTAGGAAACTATTGTCGTAATGACTGTTTCTATTGTGGTATTCGAAAATCAAATTCCAATTGCGATCGATATATATTAGATGAAGAAGATATATTGAATTGCTGCAAAGAAGGATATAAACTTGGCTTTCGCACTTTTGTGCTTCAAGGTGGGGAAGGTATTTATAAAAAGGATTTTGTCACAAATATAGTTCAAAAGATTCGTAGTGAATATCCAAATTGTGCAATTACCCTTTCTCTAGGTGAAGAAGATAGAGATACATATAAGGCTTGGTTTGATGCGGGAGCTGATCGCTATTTATTAAGACATGAAACCGCAAATAAAAGTCATTATGAAAAGCTGCATCCAAAGAATATGTCTTTTGATCATCGCATGCAGTGTTTAAAAGACTTAAAGGAAATTGGCTATCAAGTAGGCTGTGGCTTTATGGTGGGGTCTCCCTATCAGACAAGTGAAACTTTGGCGATGGATTTGAAGTTTATTGAAACATTTAAACCTGATATGTGTGGAATAGGTCCATTTATTTCACAAAAGGATACGCCTTTTAAAAATATGGAAAGTGGTACTTTGAATCAAACGTTATTCTTATTATCTTTAATTCGTTTGATTCAACCAAATATCTTACTTCCAGCCACAACAGCACTTGGAACAATTGATCCAAAGGGAAGAGAAAAAGGGATTCTTGCCGGGGCCAATGTTGTTATGCCGAATTTATCGCCGGTAAGTGTTAGAAAAAAATATGCGTTATATGATAATAAAATTTGTACGGGTGAAGAAAGCGCAGAATGCAAGGATTGTTTATCAAAACGTATGAATTCGATTGGTTACAAAATTGTAACAGATCGTGGAGATATAAAAAAATAAAAGAGGAGAAACAAAAATGAGTATTTATAATCCAAAATCATTAAAGGCAGAAGAATTTATTAATCATGAGGAGATTCTTGAAACGATTGAATATGCTGAAAAAAACAAGCGCAATGTAGAATTGATTGATTCAATTTTAAATAAGGCTCGTCCTCAAAAGACGGAGCATGGCGTTCATTGTGAAGGCTTGACACATCGTGAAGCAAGTGTACTTTTAGCTTGTGATATTCCTGAAAAAATAGAGGAAATGTATAAGCTTGCCAATGAAATCAAACAAGCATTTTACGGCAATCGTATTGTGATGTTTGCCCCATTATATTTATCAAACTATTGTGTGAATGGATGTGTATATTGTCCTTATCATATGAAAAATAAACATATCAAGCGTATTAAATTAACCCAAGATCAGATTCGTGATGAAGTTATTGCTTTGCAGGATATGGGACATAAACGTTTGGCCATTGAAGCAGGAGAAGACCCAGTTCATAACTCAATTGAATATATTTTAGAATCGATTAAAACTATTTATTCAATTCAACATAAAAATGGTGCGATTCGCCGTGTCAATGTAAATATTGCAGCTACAACGGTTGAAAACTATCGTAAGTTAAAAGAAGCTGGAATCGGAACATATATCTTATTCCAGGAAACATATAATAAGGAAAGTTATTTAGAGTTGCATCCAACAGGCCCTAAACATGATTATGATTATCATACAGAAGCTATGGATAGAGCTATGGAAGGTGGAATTGATGATGTTGGTTTAGGTGTATTGTTTGGTTTAGAGGGCTATCAATATGAGTTTGCCGGGTTGATGATGCATGCAGAACACTTAGAAGCTGTTCATGGTGTAGGTCCACATACAATTAGTGTGCCTCGTGTAAAACATGCAGATGATATTGATCCAGAAGCATTTGATAATAGTTTGGATGATGAAATTTTTGAAAAAATTGCAGCATGTATCCGTATTGCCGTTCCATATACAGGAATGATTATTTCAACTCGTGAATCTCAAGAAGTTCGTGGAAAAATGCTTCATTTAGGTGTTTCTCAAATTAGTGGAGCAAGTCGTACATCTGTTGGTGGATATACAGAAGAAGATCGTCCTCATGATTCAGAACAATTTGATGTATCGGATCAAAGAACATTGGATGAAGTTGTAAATTGGTTGATGCAGTTAGGCTACATACCTTCTTTCTGTACTGCATGTTATAGAGAAGGAAGAACAGGAGATCGTTTCATGTCTTTGTGTAAGACAGGACAAATCCAAAATTGTTGTCATCCAAACGCATTGATGACTTTATGTGAATATTTAGTGGACTATGCGAGTGAAGATACAAAGAAGATTGGTTTTGAATTGATTGAAAAAGAATTAAATAAGATTCCAAATGCGAAAGCTCAACAAATTGCTCGTGAAAATGTAGAAGCAATCAAATCTAGTAATCGTAGAGATTTTAGGTTCTAATATGTCTAATTTAAATAGTACAGTAAGTGCCAATCGCACACACATTGGATTTTTCGGTTTAAGAAATGCTGGAAAATCCAGTGTCGTCAATGCGATTACTAACCAGAGTATGTCATTAGTTTCTAATATAAAGGGAACTACGACAGATCCTGTAAAGAAATCTATGGAAATCTTACCGATTGGACCTGTTGTAATTGTGGATACGCCGGGTATGGATGATGAAGGAACTTTGGGTGAGTTAAGAATCAAAAGAACGTTGGAAGTTTTAAAAACAATTGATATGGCCGTATTGGTCGTTGATGCGAATGTAGGTCTACAAAAAATAGATTTGGATTTGATTGACATGTTTAAAGAAAATAAATTACCTTACTTTATAGCTTTTAATAAGTGTGATTTGATTGAAAAAAAGAAAGAGTTGGCTTCTAATGAAATCTATGTGAGTGCTCTAAACAATGACAATATAGATGGATTAAAACAATTGTTGGCTAGTGTCGTAAAGAAACAGGAAGAAAAGACAATCATTAAAGATTTAATTAAAACAGGTGATGTTGTTGTGCTTGTGATTCCGATTGATAAGTCAGCACCTAAGGGAAGATTGATTTTACCACAACAACTTGTGTTAAGAGATATCTTGGATCATCATGCGATTGGCATGACATGTCAGGTTGAAGAGCTTGAAGAAACATTAAAAAGAGTGACTCCAAAATTAGTTATTACGGATTCTCAAGCTTTTAATAAGGTTAGTCAGATTGTGGATAAATCTATTCATTTAACTTCTTTCTCCATTCTTATGGCACGTTTAAAAGGAAGTTTAGCTACAGTTCTTGAAGGGGCAAACAAGCTAGATCATCTACAAGATGGAGATTGTATATTGATTAGTGAAGGTTGTACGCACCATAGACAGTGTGGTGACATTGGCACAGATAAGCTTCCAAAATGGATTTTGAATTATACAAAGAAGAATGTAACTTTTGAATTCACTTCAGGACATGGATTTAAGGAAGATCTTTCAAAATATAGTGTTGTGATTCATTGTGGTGCATGTATGTTAAATGAAAAAGAAGTACAGTCTAGAGTGAAAGAGTGCAAGAAACAGGGGGTTCCTTTCACAAATTATGGCATTGTGATTGCGAAAATGAACGGGATTTTAGATCGTTCTGTAGAGGTGTTTTAAGATGAAAAAAATATATATATCAGCCGATATTGAAGGTATTTGGGGGAATAGTAATCCGGCAAACACAGCTAAAAATGGATATTTATATTCTGAATATTGTACAAATATGATGAATGAAGTCAATCTTGTGATTGATTTACTATTTCAAAATGGAGTTGAAGAAGTTGTGGTTAATGACGGTCATGGAAATATGGATAATCTTCTTCCTTCAAAATTAGATCCAAGAGCTGCTTTTGTAGCGGCAAATGGAGCTTATAAAGAATTTGGCATGATGGAAGGGTTAGATGATTCTTTTGATGGTGCAATGTTTATCGGTTATCATTCTCGTTGTAACTCACCTGGTGTAATGGCTCATACAATTTGGGGTACGATGGTACGAAAAATTGTCGTAGATGGAAAAGAACTTGGTGAAAGTGGCATAAATCGATTATTAGCAGATGAATTTGGTGTACCTGTTATCTTAGCAAGTGGTGATAGTGAATATGGTAAACAAGTCGAAGAAGAACTTCGTTGTGTCTTTGTAGAAACAAAGAAGACATTGAATAATCAATGTGCTTTATGTTGCAGCTTTAACGAGTTGAAGAATAGATATACTAAGGGTATTCAAGAAGCTTTAAAAGTAGATGAGAAACCAACATTGTCTTCATCTCATACAATGGATATTACTTTCCATCACAGTCGTAATGCGGATTTTGTATCTCGAATGGATAATGTAGAAAAGATGGATGATTGTACAGTTCGTATAAATAAGGAAACGTATAAAGATTTATATGCATTGATGCGTTTTGTGATTAAAGTTTGTAATGCATATGCCTAAAATAAGAAAACCATTCTAGTGTTGGCGTCTAGAATGGTTTCTTTTGTTTATTATTAATTTTTTTAGGAGAGAGATATGAATATTGGTTTATTTTCTACATTCATTGCCTTATCTTTAAGGCACTTATAGAATATCATTCTATGTTGTTATAAATTTAGTATAACTTTGGTAAATGTTGTGAAATCAGATTGAATTATGTGAAATTATCAAAATATGCATCTTTTCTAAAATTTCCTTCTTTTTTTTCGTATTAGAGAGAAGAAAGGAGGGATCATCTTGAATTCGATTGATATTGAGTCTAAGAAGTTTTTAGGACAACCCAAAAACTTTGTCTCGATCTTTAATGCACTTTTATTTGATGGGAAGCAAGTGTTAAAGCCTGAATATCTTAAGGATGAAAATAGTGAACTTGTCATGAATGTTTCGAGTAAGCATGTGGATATCATCAAGCGGTATGAGGATGGTACATATTTGGATTTGTTCGTGATTGAAAGCCAAAGCTATGTCGATCAATCCATGGTCGCAAGAGTTATGGAATATGAAAGTGTTGCTCGTATGCGTTATATTCGTCAAAACTTTAAGAAGCATGTACCTATGCATACAAGACTTCCCATGATTTTAACAGTCGTCTTATATGTGGGTGAATCCAAGTGGAATGCAGCTAAAAGATTGAGTGAACTAGAAATCATTCATCCTGGATTTGAAGATATGTTCAATGAGTTTAAACTGAATTTGATTGAGCTAAACACAAATCACAAGTATAATACAGGTGAAAAGGCAACACAGGACTTTTTTGATCTATTGCGTATGATCTATAGAAAACAGATTTTAAAAGAAGATCTAGATCGAGAGTTTAATCGTGATGCATTGTATTTTGCGTATGTAGTGACTAAGAACAAAGAGTTATTGAATATCTACCAGAAAAATGAAAAGGGTGATGTAAAAGTGTGTAGAGCATTAGATGAAATGTTTGAAGAATCAACAAACAAAGGAATCCAGATGGGTATCAAGCAAGGTATTGAACAAGGAATTGAGCAAGGAATTGAACAAGGTAGTGAGAAAAAAGAGCTTGAGATGTATCGAAAAATGATGGACAAGGGATTTGAAATTAAAACTATCGCATCAATTTTCTCAGTGAGTGAAGAATCAATTAAAAAGTTATTGATGAAAGCTTGATCGAAATGAATGCACATATCATATGCATTCTTTACAAAGTATTGAGGTGATGTAAAAGTGTGTAGAGCATTAGATGAAATGTTTGAAGAATCGACAAACAAAGGAATCCAGATGGGTATCAAGCAAGGAATTAAACAAGGTGTTGAGCAAAGCATTGAGCGTGGTGTAAAAAACACACAAATCAAAATAGCAATTAAAATGCTTGTAAGAAATAATCAAACGCTTGAAGAAATTTCTGAGATTGTTGGACTAGATTTAGATGCATTAAGAGAACTAAAAAAGAGTATTTAATTGAAATACTATTGATGAAAACTTAGATATTGTAGTATAATCTTTTTGGGAATGAAGTTCTCCCTTAGTTTAAAACTAAAACCGCTTTTTATAGGCTGATGACTTCTGTGTTTTTTAACGCGGAAACCATCAGCTTTTCTGCGTTTTGAAAGGAGAGATAAAATGCTGATCAGTTTATCTTATATTTTTCTTGTAGGAATGTTTCTATCTTGGATCTGTAAAAAGGTGGAATTACCTGGACTATTAGGGATGATATTTACAGGGATTCTTTTAGGACCTTATTGTCTTGGCTTAATTGATTCATCTCTATTAAATATTTCTAGTGAATTAAGAAAAATTGCATTAATTATTATATTGATGAGAGCCGGATTGAATCTAGATTTAAGTGATTTAAAAAGAGTTGGAAGACCTGCTATATTAATGTGTTTTGTGCCGGCCTGTTTTGAGATTGTTGGAATGATTTTGTTGGCACCAAAATTACTAGGAATTTCTTTGTTAGATGCTGCCATTATGGGAAGTGTTGTTGCAGCTGTAAGTCCTGCCGTTATTGTTCCGAAAATGTTACAACTTATGGATGAAGGATATGGGACAAAAGAAAGTATTCCTCAATTGATTTTGGCAGGAGCTAGTGTAGATGATGTTTTTGTGATTGTGATGTTCACAGCATTTCTTGGTTTAGCCCAAGGAGAAAGTATAAATATATTAAGTTTTGTGAATATTCCACTATCCATTCTAACTGGCATTATATGTGGTGCATTATTAGGTAAAGGATTCGCAATTTTCTTTAAGAAAAATCATATGCGAGATACTGTAAAGATTTTAATTCTACTAAGTGTGGCATTTATTCTAGTGACACTTGAGGATGCTTTACCAATTCCATTTTCAGGATTAATTGCGATTATGTTTATGGGAATTTTCCTTCAAAGAAATCATTCTGTTGCATCCAAACGACTATCCGTTAAATTTAATAAGTTATGGGTAGGTGCTGAAGTCTTATTATTTGTATTAGTTGGAGCCTGTGTAAATATTTCTTATGCACTAAAAGCAGGCATGATGGCTATTCTGTTAATATTTGGAGTACTTTTATTTAGAATGCTTGGTGTATTTATTTGTTTATTAAAAACGTCATTAAGTAAAACAGAAAGATTATTTTGTATGATCGCATATTGTCCAAAGGCAACTGTGCAAGCAGCGATTGGATCCGTTCCTTTAGCTGCAGGACTAGGATGTGGGCAAATTGTATTGACTGTTGCTGTTTTATCCATCTTGATTACTGCACCATTAGGTGCATTTATGATTGAACATACATATAAAAAATTATTAAAAAAGAACAAAGATTGAATTAGTCTTTGTTCTTTTCGTATATTACCTTTAAGCCTTTGAAAATTAAGTTTGGATCATACACATCTATTGATTTTGTGTAGTTACAAACAATTCTTCCTAAACCACCTGTCGCAATAACCTTCATGTCTTTGCCGACTTCTTTTTTAAATTGAGCAATTGTATATTCAACTCCACCTAAGAATTGATAAAATACACCAGCCTGCATTTCTGTTTGTGTATTTCTTGCCAAGATAGTTTTAGGACGTTTGATCTCAATTTCAGGAAGTTGTGCAGTTTGTCCCCATAAGGCATTGGCACCAGTTTCAATACCAACACCAATGGCCCCTGCTTTAAAACAACCATTTTCATCTACATAATCATAAGTAGTAGCTGTTCCAAAATCGGCAACTAGAATAGGTCCTCCATATTCATTAAATGCACCAGCGCAATCTGCGATACGGTCTGCACCGACATTTCGTGGATTTTCTAATTGAACACTTATTCCACTTTTAACTCCAGGTCCTACAATAAGGGGTTCTATACCTACGAATTTTTTGATTCCATTTGTGAAAGAGTGCATCATCTTTGGAACAACACTTGAGACAATAACTGCATCAATTTGTTTTTCATGTACATTAGAACGATCCAAAAAGTTTTTTAACATAAAACCATATTCATCACTCGTTCTTCTTACTTTTGTTGTTAATCGATATGTACCAATTAAATCATCCTTATCAAAAATACCGATAGTTATGTTTGTATTTCCAATGTCTACTGTTACAAGCATATTATTTCTCCATCTCAATTTCTTTCATTGTTTCTAGAATTTTATATCCTAATTCTTCTTTTGAACATTTAGGTAAATGTTTTGTTTCATTTTTTCTAAGTAAAGTTACAACATTTGTATCTGTCTGAAAACCAGCACCACGAGTAAATAGATTGTTCGCAATCAACATATCACAATTTTTAGATTCTAGTTTCTTACGTGCATTTTCCTCTAAATTTTGTGTTTCCATCGCAAAACCGCAAATGACTTGATTCTCTTTTTTGTGCTGTCCAATATATGCTAAAATATCTGGATTTTTTACAAAATGAAAAGTAACCTCTTCATCTGACTTTTTGATTTTTTGATCCGCAACCATTTCGGGCCTGTAATCCGCAACAGCAGCAGCCATAATAATGTAGTTTTGATCATCGAGTCTTGATGTAATCGCATCAAACATATCTTGAGCACTTGTCACGTGTACCATATTTACATCCTTAAGATCTTCTAAAGCCGTAGGACCTGCAACTAATGTTACATTAGCACCTAGTGCTTTGGCAGCTTTTGCGATCGCATATCCTTGTTTACCACTTGAATGATTGCTTAAAAAACGAACAGGATCTAAAGCTTCTTGTGTTGGACCTGCAGAAATTAAAACATTCTTTCCTTTTAATGTTTGTTCCATTTCAAATTCATGATCAATGCAAGCCACAATATCTTGTACATCAGCAAGCTTACCTTTTCCAGTATCATTACATGCCAAATGACCTACAACAGGTTCTACAAACTTATATCCAAGTTCTTTGGCTAGTTTGATATTTCTTTGTGTGACCTCATTTTCATACATATGAACATTCATTGCTGGGCAAATTAATTTTTTTGTATGACAAGCTAGAAAAGTTGTTGAAACAATATCATCGGCAATTCCATGAACGACTTTGGCAATAATATTAGCCGTCGCAGGAACTAATACCATGATATCAGCCCATTTAGCTAAAGTAATGTGGGCAATTGGATCTTCATTGGTTTCATCAAACAAAGAAACTTCACATTTATATTTACTTAATGATTCAAAGTTGATTGGTTTGACAAATTCTTGTGCATGTTCTGTCATGACCACTTTGATTTCGTAATCTTTTTTGGATAATTTGCTGACAAGATCACAAGCTTTGTAGGCTGCAATACCACCAGACACTCCTATAACAACATGTTTTTTCATGATTGATTCTCCTTTGTGAATAAAATCACGTATCGATTTTTCACTAAGACATTATCCCATATGAATCCATCGTTTTCAAGCAACAATAAAGCATTCACTAAGGATATTTTAACTTCGAAAACCTAAATTTTAAAAAAGTGTTTATTTTTCTTGGCATATGGTAAAATGAACGCATGAAAATAATTGTTGCGAGTGACTCTTTTAAGGGATGTATGTCCTCAAAAGAAGTTGAAGAAAGTATAAAAAAAGGAATATTAAAGGCAAATGATGCACATGAAGTTTTAACCTTTCCTATGGCTGATGGTGGAGAAGGTACCGCCATGGTATTTTGCAATATTATCAAAGGAAAGATGATTGATGTATTAACTACGGATGCTTATGGTAAAAATGTATTTACGAAATATTGTATTTCTCAAGACGGAAATTTGGCTGTAATGGACGTAGCTAGTTGCATAGGATTGAATATGACACCAAAAGAGAAAAGAAATCCGATGATCGCATCAAGTAAGGGTGTGGGTATCATGATGAAGGATGCACTATCTAGAGGATGTAAAAAAATTATTATTGGTTTAGGTGGTAGTGCAACAAACGATGGTGGCATGGGAGTTTTAAGTGAATTCGGAGTTCGCTTTTATAATTCAAAAAGAGAATTACTTGTACCTAGTGTATATGCTCTTAGCCAAATTGCCTTTGTTGATAAGCGTTATGCAAGACTTCCAAAAGATGTAGAAATTATTTGTGCTTGTGATGTGAAGAATCATTTGTTAGGTAAAAATGGAGCCACTTATGTTTTTGGTAAACAAAAAGGTATCTATTTAAACCAGATGTCTGAAGTTGAAAGAGGTATGGCTCACTATTGTATGAAATTGAAACAAACATTTCACGTAAATGTGAATGAATTTGAAGGCTCAGGCGCAGCCGGAGGTATAGGCAGTGTATTATTAGGGGTTATGCAGGCAAAAAGAGTTTCAGGTATCGATTTAGTTGTTGAATATTCAGGCTTAAAAGAACATCTTCAAAATGCAGATTTAGTCATTACCGGAGAAGGACAAACCGATGCGCAGACATTATATGGAAAGCTACCGTTAGGTATTGCACATTTGGCAAGATCTTATAGTGTTCCATGTGTTTGTTTAAGTGGGGCTTTAGGCTTAGGCTATCAATCCCTATATGATGAAGGTATGATTGGAATTTTTTCGAGTGCTGATCGTGCCATGTCCTTTCAAATGGCTCTACAAACGGGAAGTGAGAAATTAGAGGCATTGGCCTTTAGTTTAACTAAATTTATGGATGGTATTAGAAAGTAGGTTTTTAGATGAAAAAGATAATAACATTACTATGTACATTTGTGCTTTGTATAGGGCTTGTTGGGTGTGAATCTAAAACGCCTTTTGAAATTAAAGAAATTAGTGCAACAAAACTACAAAAGAAATTAGACAATAAAGATTCATTTGTGTTAATTATTGAAAGAGAGAATTGTCCTTATTGTGAGGCTTTACAAGAATATATCGACAAAACAAAAGATGAACATCCAAATCTAGTTTTATATAAGATTGATTCAACAGATTATGGCTTTAGTAAAATCAGTCAGGATTCTAAGCAGCTACAAAGTTCTACAAAAGATGGAAAGATTCTTTTGGATATGGCTCCATATTTTCTATATACACCAACACTTTATGTGATTGAAAATGGTAAGGCAAAACATGCTGGAATTGGATATAACGAAAGTGATCATTCAATTAGTTTATGGGATGTGGATTCAACTATTGATTTCGATTTGGCAGATACACAAGAATTTTGGGAGTTTTTAGAAACATATGAATAAGAAAAATATTACGATTATTGCGACAGGTGGAACAATTGCTGGACGTGGCAGTGTTGGTAAAAGTGCAAATTATCAAGCAGGCACTTTTGATGTGGAAGAAATCGTACAAAGTATTCCACAAATTCGTGATTTGGCAAATTTAAACACGATTCAATTATATAATGTAGACTCGAATGATATGGGGATAGATAAATGGGTTGAATTAAGAAAAATTTGTCATGAATTAGAAAAAAATCGTTATGTAGATGGAATTGTCATTACACATGGAACGGATACTCTAGAAGAAACGGCCTTCTTTTTAAATCTTACTTTAGCATGTCATAAACCAGTTGTCTTAACTGGTTCAATGCGTCCAGCAACTGCAACAAGTGCAGATGGTCCAATGAATTTATATCAAGCAGTAGCTTTGGCATGTCATATGGAAGCTTGGCAAGCTGGTGTTTTAGCTGTTATTTCAGATACGATCTATTCAGGAAGAGACTTACAAAAGACAAATAGTTATAAAACAGATGCATTTAAAATGGGGGAATTTGGTTCGCTAGGATATATGCGTGATGATCATGTATACCTATTAAATTCACCATTTAAAAAGCATACATTTCAAACGATTTTTTCAAAAATGGAATTTGAAGATTTGCCTAAAGTAGAAATTTTTTATGTACATACAGACTCGGATCCAGAATTATTAGAATACATGTTAAATAAGTATGATGGTTTAGTTTTAGCAGGTACAGGTTCAGGAAATTATTCTACAAAGATAAAAGATGTTTTAGAAACCTATGCAGGAAATTGTACAATTGTTCGTGCAAGCCGTGTATTAGAAGGTGCTGTTTTTGATTCAGATGTGTTTGATTCAAAGAAAGTAACCATTCCTGCTTATAAGTTTTCAGCACAGAAAGCTAGGATTTTGTTGATGCTTGCGCTAAATTGTACTAAAAACCATGAAACAATCAAATCATTCTTCCAAGAATATTGAAAAAACTTTTCTTGTATTGTAAATAATTTTGTAAATGCTATAATAATTTATAGACTATTACAAGACAGGAGGTTATTATGCAGCAATTAGAAAATAACGCATTTTTTTGGCAAAAGTTAGATACGCTTCTATTATCAAGCAGTTGTACAATTGACCGTCCAAAAGGAAGTGCTCATTATAAATTCACTAATTTGATTTATCCTGTAGACTACGGTTTTCTTTCAGATACATTTGGCTCAGATCAAAAACCAATTGATGTTTTCAAAGGTTCTATCGCAACAAATAATGTGGATGCGATTGCGATTACGGCAGATATTCTGAAAAAAGATTGTATTGTTAAATTATTAGTGGGTTGTACAGAGGAAGAAACAATGCGTATTCTAGAATTCTTAGATCAAACAGAATTCCAAAAGGCAATTTTAGTCCGTAGAGGCAACGACACACCATTATGGTCGAATAACGATTAGAAAAGACAAGTCTTAGGATTTGTCTTTTTCTTATGCATTTAAATGGAAAAACATGTTGAGTTGATTTAAAATAAAGGTAGAAGAGGAGGTCTTTATTATGGAATTAAAAGGATCTAAAACAGAAAAAAATTTAATGACAGCTTTTGCAGGAGAATCTCAGGCATGTGTTAAGTATCAATATTATGCTTCACAAGCTAAGAAGGATGGATATGTAAAGATTCAAAATATTTTTGCTGAAACATCAAATAATGAAAAAGAACATGCTAAATTATGGTTCAAGGCTTTGCATGGTGGAAAAGTTCCAACAACAACAGAAAACTTAAAGGATGCAGCTGCAGGTGAAAACTATGAGTGGACAGATATGTACGCAACAATGGCTAAAGAAGCTCGTGAAGAAGGATTTGATGATATCGCTGCCTTATTTGAAGGTGTAGGTGCTATTGAAAAACATCATGAAGCTCGTTATAAAGCTATGTTGAAAGATGTAGAAGAAGATGCAATGTTTAAAAAAGATACTTCTACAGTATGGATTTGTCTAAACTGTGGACACATTCATTATGGTGAAACAGCTCCATTGGTATGTCCAGTATGCAATCATCCACAAGCTTATTTCCAAGAATTAAAAGATCATTACGAATAATAATATCTCATGGTAGCTTCGGCTACCTTTTCTTATCCTAGAAAGTTGTGCTAAAATAATTTTATGGAAATAATAGAGGCAATTGAAAAATTAAAAGAGAGTCATGCACTTGTATGTTTAGAGAATCGTGCGTTGATTAAAATGGAAAAAGATAAAGTATACATATGGCATAGTCAATGGCATTCAAAGCTTTCAAGAAATGATTTTATTTCACTATTTCAAAAGAATACGTTTGAAGTTTATGAAAATGACCATGGTATTGATATGGAAAAAGATGAAGAGTATTATACATGGCGTAATCGATATTTGTAGAAAGGATATATTATATGATAGGAATTGTATATAGTTCAAAAACAGGGAACACACAATCTTTGGCAAACAGCTTGAATTTTATGGAATCAAAGTATTGTGTATCTGTAGAAGACGCAAAAGATTTAGAACCTGTAGATTTATTGTGCATTGGATTCTGGTGTGATAAGGGAGATTGTGATGATCAAATGAAGCAATATCTTTCTACACTACGTAATCAAAATGTTTTCTTGTTTGGAACAGCTGGCTTTGGTAAATCTAAAGAATATTTTGAAATGATTTTAAAAAATGTTCAAAGTCATTTAGATGCATCTAACTGTGTTAAAGGAACATGGATGTGCCAAGGTAAGATGCCTTTGGCAATTCGTGCAAAGTTTGAATCGAATCCCGAAATGTTGAAGAATTTTGATGAGGCTTTAAAACATCCAAACGATAAGGATATTGATAGTTTAATGAAATGTGTAAATGAAGCGTTGTGAGAGCATATCACTACACTTTTCTTGTTGTTTGGAGTATGATGTAGCCAGAAAGAAGGAATGTGCTATGTTGAGTAAGAAAGTAGCGGACTTGTTGAATAATCAAGTTAATAAAGAATTATATTCTGCTTATTTGTATTTGGATTTCGAAAATTATTATCATGATAAAAGTTTAGAGGGTTTCGCAAATTGGTATCATGTACAAGTACAAGAAGAGATTGCACATGCTCAATTGATGATGCAATATCTTCAAGACAATGATTATAGTGTTGTTTTGGAAGCTATTAATAAGCCAAATATTTCTTTAAATGAACTAAGTGATCCGTTAAAGGCAGGCTTAAAACATGAACAATACGTAACTGAATTGATTCATACTTGTTACGCAGCAGCTTATGAAGAAAAAGATTTTAGAACTATGCAGTTCTTGGATTGGTTTGTCAAAGAACAAGGAGAAGAAGAAAAAAATGCTTCAGATTTAATTTCTCGATTTGAATTGTTTGGACACGATGCCAAGGGTTTGTATGATTTAGATGCAGAGTACAAAACTCGTACTTATATTGCACCAAGCATTTTATAGGCAAAAAACTAAAGCGATGATTTTGATTCATCGCTTTTTTCGTGCTTATTCTATTGTGATATATAACTTATATAATATTGACTTTACAACTGTCTTGTCAGATGTAAAGTCTGGGTGTATAATTCAAAACGGTAAAATTTTTTAAGGGAGGAAAAATTCCATGTCTTTAAAGGAAGATGTATTGAGATTAAAAAAGGAAAAAAATGCGATTATCTTAGCGCATTATTATGTAGATGGAGCTGTACAAGATGTAGCTGATTTTGTCGGTGACTCATATGCCTTGGCAAAAAAGGCTAAGAATACAGATGCAGATATTATTGTATTTGCGGGTGTTAAGTTTATGGGTGAAAGTGCTAAAATGTTAAACCCAAATAAGAAAGTTTTGATGCCAGATTTAAATGCCGATTGTCCAATGGCACATATGGCCAGTCAAGCACTTATTAAAAAGATGAAAGAAGAATATGAAGATTTAGCAGTTGTATGTTATATCAACTCAACAGCTGAATTAAAAACAATGGCTGATATTTGTGTAACAAGTTCAAATGCAGTGAAGATTGTTCGTTCACTTCCAAATAAAAATATTTTCTTTATTCCAGACGGAAACTTAGGGGCGTATGTAAAGAAACAAGTATCTGAAAAGAATATTATCTTAAACGATGGATATTGTATTACACATAAGCGTGTGACATTAAAAGATGTTGAAAAAGCACGTAAAGAACATCCTAATGTTCCAATTATTGTGCATCCTGAGTGTGTTAATGAAGTAGTTGAGGCAACTGATTTTGCAGGTAGCACTTCAGAATTGATTCAATATACAGTGGACAATCCAAACAAAGAATTTGTGATTGGTACTGAACTTGGTGTACTTCATGAAATGCAGTTGAAATCACCAGATAAAACTTTCTATCCTTTAACAGATAAATTAATTTGTATGAATATGAAGAAGGTATCTTTAGAAAAGGTTTATGATTGTTTGTTGAATGAAACAAATGAAGTGTTTGTAGATGAAGAAGTGAAGGTTATGGCTGAAAAGTCATTAGATAGAATGTTGGAGTTGGCAAAATAATATGGAAAAGTTAGAAGCAGATATAGTTATTGTTGGAACAGGTGCAAGTGGATTGTTTGCAGCTTTACATGTTCCAAGTGATAAAAAGGTCCTAATGTTGACAAAATCTGATGCCGAAAATAGTGATTCATTTTTAGCACAAGGTGGAATTTGTGTATTGAGAGACAAGAATGATTTTGATTCTTTTATGGAAGATACTATGAAGGCAGGGCATTATGAAAATCGTAAAGAATCTGTTGAAATCATGATCAATTCAAGTCGTGACATTATTAATGAGTTGATTGGATATGGTGTTGATTTTGCGACAAAAGATGGCAAATTAGATTATACGCGTGAAGGAGCACACTCTAAACCACGTATTTTATTCCATGAAGATATTACAGGAAAAGAAATTACATCCACTTTATTAGATGCGGTTCGTAAGTTAGAGAATGTAACGATTATGGAATATGTCACAATGACAGACATTATTGAAAAGGATAATGTATGTTATGGTGTTTTGGCAAAAGATGCCAACAACAATGAAATGTGCATTGAGGCAGGTTATACAATCTTTGCGTGTGGAGGAATTGGAGGATTGTATGCTCATTCAACAAATTATCCACACTTAACAGGAGATGCCATTGCGATTGCAATCCAGCATGGTATCAAATTAGAAAATGTGGATTATGTGCAGATTCACCCAACAACTTTATATACAAAGAAAAGAGGAAGAGCCTTCCTTATTAGTGAATCGGTTCGTGGTGAAGGGGCAAAACTTTATGGAAAAGACGGGAAGCGTTTTGCGAATGAAGTGTTGCCACGTGATATCATGACACAAAAGATTCGCGAACAAATGAAGAAGGATGATATGCCTTATGTTTGGATGGATATGAGCGTTTTAGGTGAAGAAGTCATCAAAAATCATTTCCCTCACATTTATGAAAAGTGTTTAGAAGAAGGATATGACTGTACAAAAGAATGGATTCCAGTTACACCAGCTCAGCACTATTTTATGGGTGGAATTCATGTAGATAAAGATTCTCGTACTTCTATGTCACATTTATATGCAGTTGGAGAAACTAGCTGTAATGGTGTTCATGGAAAAAACCGTTTAGCTAGTAATTCATTACTTGAATCTTTAGTGTGGGGAAAAAGAGCCGTTGTTGATTTATTGAAAAAGGAACCGGCTTATACAAGTGATTTTGATTGTTTGGCAAAAGTGACTAAATCACATCAATTATCAAATCAAGAAAAAATGTATCATGATATGGTACTTGAAGAAATAGAAAGAGAGAGACAAGCTCGTGGATAAGAATACAATGCGTTTAAATGTGGATCACTTATTGATCCAAGCTTTGCAGGAAGATATAACAAGTGAAGATGTTTCAACAAATGCAGTAATGCCTTCCTATCAGTATGGGCAGGTACAATTAATCTGTAAAGAAGATGGGATTATTGCAGGTCTTGAAGTGTTTGAAAGAGTCTTTTATTTATTAGATGAAAGCATGGAAGTGAAATTCTATGTAAAAGATGGGGATGTCGTAAAAAACGGACAATTATTGGCTGAAGTATCTGGGGATGTTCGTGTTCTTTTATCTGGTGAAAGGACGGCTTTGAATTATCTTCAAAGAATGAGTGGAATTGCCACTTATACAAATCGTGTCGCATCTTACTTAAAGGGTTCAAAGACAAAATTATTGGATACAAGAAAAACAACACCAAATATGCGTGTATTTGAAAAATATGCAGTGCGCGTTGGCGGTGGAAATAACCATAGATACAATTTATCAGATGGTGTTATGTTGAAGGATAATCACATTGCGGCAGCTGGGTCTATCACAAATGCAATTAAGATGGCAAAGAATTATGCTTCTTTTGTTCGTAAGATTGAAGTAGAAGTTGAAACTTTAGAACAAGTAAAAGAAGCTGTTGAAGCAGGTGCTGATATAATTATGTTGGATAATATGAGCGTTGAAAATATGAAAAAGGCAATCGAAATCATTGATGGAAGAGCCGAAACAGAATGTTCTGGAAATGTTACTAAAGAGAACATTGAAAAACTAACGGCATTAGGTGTTGATTATATTTCTAGTGGTGCTTTAACACATTCAGCACCAATTCTGGATTTGTCTTTAAAAAATCTGCAGGTGAAATAAATGGAAAAGGAAGCTAGACTTCAAGCCATTTATGACATGATTTCAAAAAGTGAAGGACCGGTTTCTGGAACAGCGCTTTCTAAAAAGTTTAATGTTTCAAGACAAGTTATTGTGCAAGATATCGCCTTGTTGAAGGCAAAAAATGTACATATTTATGCGACGCACAAAGGATATGTATGTTCACCTCAAAGAGTTCGAAGAGTATTTTCTTGTTTTCATTTGAATGATCGTATGGAAGAAGAAATGAATGCAATCGTAGATTGTGGTGGCTGTATTGAAAATGTATTTGTCAAACATAATGTATACGGTAAGTTAGAGGCTAAAATGAACATTAGTTCTAGAAAACAAGTCAAGGAATTCATTGATTCTATTTCACAGAATCAGGCAAAACCTTTAACGGATCTAACGAGTGGATATCATTGTCATACGGTGAGTGCACAATCAAAAGAAGATTTAGATTCAATTGAGGAATCATTAAGAAAACTTCATATTTTACAAGAGGCCTAATGGCCTCTTTTGTGTTAAAATAAATTTGAGAAAGTAGTGATTCTTATGGAACAACCACCTAAATTTATGCCGGATAAAGAATTAAGTAAAGTTGGAGGCTCATTATGGCTATATATTATTATGCAGCTAACACTCTCTTTTTTGTTTAGCTTTGTAGCTATGCCTTTAATCATGTATTCTTTGTATTATGATTATTCTGCAATTAATGCATGTATAGCAATGTTGATATCTTTTATATCTGGAATCATCCTGTTATGGTTTATGAGTAATTCTTTTAAAAGAAGTATACAAGATTTGAAGTTTACATTTAAACCCAAAGAGACAATAGATACAGTTGCCATGATGTATTTTTTGAATTATGCGATAGGTATTATTGGTGCTTTATTATCGAAATTTGGATTACCGGATACAAGCCCAGATTTCTCGTTAAATGGAAGTGTGTTATTTAACACTTTTACTTTTATCAGTGTTGTCATACTTGCACCGATATTTGAAGAATTGATATTTAGAGGTATGATCTTAAATACATTAACTAAATATAATAAAATGTTTGCGATTATTGTGACTTCTTTATTATTTGGACTTTTACATTTAAATATTACACAAGCCATACCCGCTTTCTTTATGAGTCTAGTACTATGTTATATGTATGTACAAACAGATAGTATATTAGTAACAATATTAGCTCATGCAGGAAATAATCTTCTGGCTTTGATGTCGGTATATTCAGATAACTTTGTTTTAATTACTGTTGTGATCATGGTATTTGTGATTTATGGTCTCATTACAATAATATTAAAATCAAAGGAAGTGAATGCATTTATTAAAGAAGAGAAGACAAATGAGAATTGGTATGCAAGATTCTTTAAGCAAATTCCTAATCTTTTATATTTAATATTTACGATTCTTTGGATTATCATTTCATTATTCATGAATATGTTTTAAAAAAGAGGACATCTCCTATATTGGAAATGTCCTCTATTTGTTATCTTTCTTTAATTCATCAAACTTCTGCTTCATTGTAGGATTATTTCGTGTTAAACGCTTGATGGTTAAATCTTCTGCTTTATTATTAGCCAATTGCAATTGTCTTTCACTTGATAACAGCGCTTCTTTTGTCTTTTGAAGATGTGAAATTGTTTTATCGATTTCTTCAATAGCTGTATTGAATTTTTTAGAAGCTAATTCATAATTTCTTGAGAACTTTTGTTTGAAATCGTTCATACTCTCTTCAAAATTTGTGATATCAATATTTTGATTGCGCACCAACTGCAATTCATTTTTATACTGCATAGAATTGAATGCAGCATTTCTTAAAATCGTAATCATTGGAATAAAGAATTGTGGACGAATCACATACATCTTTGGATAGCGATGCGATTTATCAACAATACCCGTGTTATACAATTCATTTTCTGGCTCTAACATAGAAACAAGAACAGCATATTCACAATTTTTTTCATTACGATCTTTATCTAATTCTTTTAAGAAATCTTCATTCTTATGTTTTGTAGCTGTTTTATCATTCTCGTTTTTCATTTCAAACATAACGGAAATGATTTCTACACCATTCTCATCTAATTCACGATAGATATAGTCGCCCTTAGATCCTGTACGAGCATCATTATCTTTTTCAAAGTATGCATTTTGAAAACCAGTCGCACGAAGCTTATTGAATTCAATTTCACAATGCTGTTCTAAAGATTCTCCAATCATTTTAGTGGATTGTTTCAATTTGAAATCTTTATAGTAAGCAATCTGTTCATCTTTGGTCTGTAGTAAAGTATCATATTTTTCCTGCAAACTCTTTTCTTGAAGCTGATATTTCATTTTATCCTGTTCAATTTGATTTTGTAGGTCTTGTTTAATGCTCTTTACGTTCAACTCGTTTTCAACCTTGGCTTTATCCATATCTTGTTTTAAAGATTGGATTTCAAGGTTCTTTTCATTTAACTGAGATTGGTAAGTATTTTCAAGGTTTGCCTTTAATACCTTTTCATTATTTGAAATGTTACTCTTTAAAGCTTGAATTTCATTTTCCTTTGCCTGCAGCTGTAATTTGTATTCTTGTTCAGTCTTAGATTCGTTGATTTTATTCTGTGAAAGAATCTGTTCTAATTTGGCATTGAGTTTAGATATCTCCAAATCTTTTTTGTTTAACTGTTCTTGAAATTCTTTTTGTGTTTCAGTTTTTGTTAATTGTGTACTTGCTTCTAACTTTTCTTTTAATGAAATGACTTCTTGTTCTTTATTTGCCTGAAGCTCTTTGATTTCTAAAGTTTTCTGGCTTAATTTAGATTCATATTCTTTTTCTAATTTAGATTGAATGATTTGATTTGAATTCTTTTCTCTTTCTTTTAATTCCTTTTCAAATTCTTCATTACGAACTTGTTGTAAGATTTCATGATATTGACTCTCATCAACTTGGAATACAGTTCCACAATTAGGACATTTTATTTGACTCATAGGCTACCTCCATATTATTTGTATTATAATCATTAAATTGACAATATTTATGTCTAAAACTAAATTAATTATAATATTTAAAAAAAATCAAAAAAAGACTTGCATAATATAAAATCACATGGTATATTTAATAGGCATTCAGCGAATGGGCCTGTAGCTCAGGTGGTTAGAGCGCACCCCTGATAAGGGTGAGGTCGTTGGTTCAAGTCCATTCAGGCCCACCATTTGCTGAAGATATGGGGTGTTAGCTCAGCTGGGAGAGCACCTGCCTTGCACGCAGGGGGTCATCGGTTCGATCCCGATACGCTCCACCAATTTTAAAAAGTAAGTCATCTTCGGATGGCTTTTTTTTCTATATAAAGAGGACGATTATGTTTATACAATATTATGATTCACCATTGGGTAAAATGTTATTGGCTGCTGATGAAATTGGATTGATTGGCGTTTGGTTTGAAAATCAAAAATATTATGCGAATGGTTTAAAAGAACCAATTGAAGAAGAAACGGCTGTATTAAAAGAAACAAAAGAATGGTTAAATCTTTATTTTAAAGGTAAAGAGCCAAAGGCTTTACCTAAGATGCATTTAATTGGAACACGGTTTCAAAAGAAAGTTTGGCAACTTCTTCTTAAAATACCCTATGGTAAAACTATGACATATAAGGACATCGCAAGAATGATTTCACCAACAATGTCAGCACAAGCGGTGGGAAGTGCTGTGGGACATAATAAGATATCAATTTTGATTCCTTGCCATAGAGTGATTGGATCCAATAATAGTTTAACTGGATATGCAGGTGGAATTAAGAGGAAAGAAAAATTATTAGAAATTGAAGGTATACATGGGTAATGCGTACCTTTTTTGATGAATGTAAAACATATATTTGAATTTACTGAAAACAAATGTAAGAAAATGCTTGCATAAATGAAAATGTGGTGATATTATAAACGCACAAAACACAAGGAAATGGAGTAGTAAAAGGAAAGTCTTTGTTAGAGAGTTGTCGGTTGGTGCAAGACATGAAAGATTAAACTTTGAACTTACCATGGAGTGGTCAGGTTGATAAGACTTGAACGTAGGCTTAACGTTAATGAAGCAGGATGTGATAGCATCTAAATGAGTGCATTCTTAAATGAATGAAGAAGAGTGGTACCGCGGAAGTATTGTAATTCTAACCTTTCGTCTCTTCTGTCTAACAGGCAGCAAGAAGCGATTGGTTTTTTTGTTAGCTTGTTGTGCACGCTATAGGAGGAAAAGTATGAAAGCACAAAAAGTTGGAAAAATGGCGATATTTTCGGTAGGCGCCGTATTATTCTCAGCACATGCTGGAGGTGGATTTGCCACAGGAAATCAGGCAAATACATATTATGTAGGTTTAGGATGGACTGGTATTGTGAGTGCCATAATAGCTATGTTGCTATTGATATTGACAATGCGAGAAGCCATGGTGATGTATAACCAAAGAAATTTGACAAGCGCAAAGGAATTGTTTGAAAACTTATATCATCCATTTGATAAGTTGGAAATCTTATTTGAGATCTTCTTTAATATCATGGTTTTGATGGCTGTTGCAGCAGCAATCAGTGGTGCTGCAAGTGCATTACAACAATACTTTGGATTTAATTATTATGCTTGTGTCGTTGCGGTTGGAATTGTGGTTCTTTGCTTAACAATTTTTGGTGCCAATGTAGTTCGTATGGCAAGTACATATATGGGTATGGCTATTTTGGTAACAGCTATTGTTATTTATGGTATGGGAATCATGAAAGGTCAAAATATTGGAGCTGTTTTAGCAAACGATTTTACTGTGAATGGTTTTATGAACATGCCTAAAGCTATTTTAAATGCATTTACATATGCAGGCTTTCAATGTGTGACATTACCAACAATCGTTGCTTGTGGAGCTATCTTACCAGATCGTAATTCTTGTTCAAAAGCGATGTGGATCTCATTTGTGATGAATGCTGTTGCATTAGTTTTAAGTGTTTTGATGTTAATTTCTTGGAAGGGTGTTTATGGAGAAACAACTCTACCTACATTGACAAGTTTAAATGCAATGAATGCCAACTGGATGGTTGTTGTATATGGTATTTGTTTATTACTATGCTTAATTTCTACAGCAGTAACAACAACATTCGGATTTGTGGCTCGCTTTGAAAATGTTCATGTTTTAAAAAATGTTACAAATCCAGTAAAGAAAAGAATTATTGTATCTGCATTTATTATTGTGGTATCTATGACGATTTCAATGGCCGGATTAACAAACATTATCAAATATGGATATGGTTATTGTGGATATTTAGCTATCGCAATCATCATCGTTCCATTCTTAACAGTCGGTGTATACAAGAATTATCATACAGAAAATGTTGAAGTAAAAGAAGGAGTAGAAGTTTATGAAAACAATTGAAATGTCTAATTATTCAGTCGGAGAAAGTTGTTATAATGAAATCGGTAGTGTATGCGAAAAATACAACGTTAAAAAGGTTGTGTTGATTGGTGGTAAAAGAGCTTTGGCGGCTGCTGAGCCAAGAATTCGTGAAGCCATTAAAGAGACTGATATTATTATTACAGATTCAATTGTATATGGTATTGAATGTACAATGACAAACGTACATAAATTAACTTCAAATCCAAACGTACAAGAAGCAGATGTTATCTTTGCGATTGGTGGAGGAAAAGCTATCGATACTTGTAAAACTGCATCCATTGAAATGGATGACAAAATGGTCTTCTCATTTCCAACAATCTGTTCAAACTGTTCGGCCGCTACAGCTATTGCCGTAGTCTATGATGATAATGGAGCGTTGGACCACTATTCATATCCGCATTGTCCAGCACATATCTTTATCAATCCAGATGTTATCGCAAAAGCACCAAGCGAATATTTCTGGGCAGGAATTGGGGATGCCTTGTCTAAACAATGTGAAGTTGAATTCGCAACGCAAGGAAAGACTCTAGATCATACAGCTACAATGGGTTTGGCATTAGCTAAAACTTGTACAGAACCATTATTGAAATATGGTAAACAAGGTATGGAAGATTGTAAAAATGATACAAATTCAGCTGCAATCGAAGCCATCGCCTTGGATATTGTTGTATCTACTGGATACGTTTCAAACTTAACGAACCAACCAGAATATTATTATAATTCAAGCATTGCACATGCCTTCTATAATGGAAGCTGCTCAATTGCACGTAACGGACACCATTTACATGGTGAAGTAGTATCCTTTGGTGTATTAGTATTGTATGCATATGCCAAAGACGAAGAAAACTTAATGAAAATGGCAAAATTCAATAAATCAATCGGCTTACCAGTGACTTTAGCGGATATGGATTTGAATGAAAGCCATTTAGAAGCTTTGACCCAAGCAGCTACAAAAACCAATGAGTGGAAAAATGCACCTTTCCCATTCACAAAAGAAGAATTTATTGCGGCTATTAAAAAAGCAGATGCGGTAGGTCAAAGTTTATAAGAGATCGAGAAATCGATCTTTTTTTTCGGTTTTAATGTTATTTTCACATGGAAAAATTAGAATTAAGGTGTATGTGAAATTTTGTGATTTGTAGGTCAATTTGATAGCTGTGTTATAATTAGTGATGTAGGTGATAAAATGTTACTGTTTTTTAAGAGTTTACCAAGACTAGTGCGTAATGCCAATAAAGATATGCATCGTCATTTCTCAATGACTTTTTCTTCCATTGTATCGATTGGCATTGCTTTATTGATGGCCTTGTTTATATTTGTGATTTACGTGAATGTCGGAGGATTTACCAATCAAATTGAAAATGAATTTATGATTCAAGTTTCTTTAAATCCAACACTAGAAGATGAAGAAATTAGTGAATTAGCTGATTCGATTGCTTCTACGTCTTCTGTAAAGAAAGTCACATATTCAAGTAAAGATGATGAACTGGATGCGTTGATCAAAGAAAACGGACCTATGTTTAAACAATATAAAGGGAAGGATAAAAATCCTTTATATGATGTTTTAAATGTGGAATTAAAAGATAATACGAAAATTTCAAAGGTGACAAAAAAAATTTCTAAGATGGATGGTGTCGTTAAGGCTACCTATGGAGGTAGTGCAATCAATACGATGATTCAATTGTTTAAGAATATCCGTGTATGGGGAAGTGTCTTTGTAGGACTTATGGTGTTGATTGCCGTATTCTTGATTCGAAATACGATTAAAATGACGATTTTAGTACGTAAAGATGAGATTGCGATCATGCGAACAGTTGGGGCCTATAATTGGTACATCTCTTTTCCATTTGTATTAGAAGGAATTTTTATTGGATTTTGGGGTGCTTTAGGCCCTGTTTTGATTTGTATATTTGGATATACAGGTTTATACCATGTATTGAATGGTATGTTTTTTAGCAATATGATGACAATGTTAAAACCATATCCATTCGTACTTTGGACTTCTGGTGGCATTCTTTTGATTGGAATGGTTGTAGGAATGCTAGGAAGTTATTTGGCAGTTAGAAAATATTTGAGGTGGACACGATGATAAAATATAGAGCTGGTGCAGGTTTTTTAAGCTTAGCTATGGCCTGCTCATTGATTATGCCTGTTTCAGCCGAAGACTATTCGGATACAGAAACTTGGTATGCCAAGTGTAGCCAAGCGCAAACTTCTCAATCGGGAGTAAAAGCTTGTCAAGGATTTCAGGAATATCAAAAGAATCGTAAACAAAATCTTCAAGATAGTATTAATTCTTATAATTCAAGCATAGCTTCTTTGCAGAGTGATACTTCAAAAATGGAGAAGCTAGCTAAGGAACAAAAAGAATTGGTTACAAATTTACAAACACAAATTAGTGAAAAAGAAAAATCGATTGAGATGATTGAAAAGAATATTGAAGAGCTTGAAACGAAAATCAAGGTCAAGGAAACTGAAATCGAAGCTTGGAATGAACAAATTGAAACGCGAATGAAAAACGAACAAACAACGATTGGTACAAATATGATTATTGATTTGATTATGGGATCGGATAGTTTGAGTGATATGCTTCGTCGTATTTCAGGTGTCGAAAGAATTACCGAAGATGATCAGTCGCAAATTAAAAAGTTAAATAAATTAAAGAAAGAACTTGTTTTGCAGCAAGATGAACAAAAGCGTTTGGATGCAGACGCAAAAAGTCAAAAGGCAGAATTAGAAAACCAAAAGAAACAAGCAAGTGAATTAGAGGAATCTTATAACAAGCTAGTTGAAGAATATCAGAAACAAATCGCTCAGTTAGAAGCGGAAAAAAGATCTGCACAAGTAGATATGAGTTCGATTCGTGATTTTGTGATTTCAACAAGCTTCTCTGGTACCATTGAATCGGTTTCAGGCTTTATACAACCCGTACAAGGAGGAAGTAAAAGTGCTGGTACATGGGCTTATGCTAGTGGTGGGCTTCATTTAGGTCTAGATTGGGCAGCTCCTGTAGGGACGGCTGTTGTAGCTCCAGCAAGTGGTGTTATTTTATATGCCGCAGCTCCAGTAGGAAGTAATAGTGGTTATTTAGGTAACTGGACTGGTTATCCTGCCGGTGGAGGAAATACAATTCAAATGTTATGTAATGTGAATGGCACATTATATGCCGTAAGTTTCTTCCATTTATCGCAAAGCATTTATGTAAGTGCAGGACAGAGTGTTTCACAAGGACAAACAATCGCATTATCTGGAAATTCAGGAAATTCAAGTGGAGCACATACACATATTGAAGTTTATAATCTAGGATCGATGTCTGTTAGTGATGCGGTAGCTCGTTTTAGTGCCGGAGCTGATTTTGCGTGGGGAACAGGATGGTCTGGAGGAAGTACTTGTGAAGCAGGAAGTGCAGCACCATGTCGAGAAAGACCAGAAAAGTTCTTTAGTTAGGAGGAACATTATGATTGATTTAAAAGATGTTTCAAAAGCATATCCCAATGGGGTACATGCTTTAAATCATGTAAATTTACATATTGATAAAGGTGAATTTGTGTATGTGATTGGAGCTACTGGTTCAGGGAAGTCAACATTGATCAAAGTGTTAAATGGCGAAATTGTTCCAGATGAAGGAACTGTTATTGTAGGGGGAGTCAATGTAGGTGCATTGAAACATAGAAAAGTTCCATACTACAGACGTAATGTTGGGTGTGTTTTCCAAGATTATCGTTTATTACCTAAGCTAACTGTTTATGAAAATATTGCGTTTGCTCTAGAAGTTGTGGGTATGCCACGTAAACAAATTCGAAAACGTGTCATGGAAGTCTTAGATCTTGTAGATTTGAAAGAAAAAGCCAGAAGCTATCCAGATGAATTATCTGGTGGACAACAACAGCGTGTCACAATTGGGCGTGCCATCGCAAATAAGCCAATGGTTTTGATCGCGGATGAGCCTACAGGAAATCTAGATCCAGAAAAAAGTTTAGAAATCATTACTTTGCTTGAAAAAATCAATAAAAAACTTGATACGACGATTATGATGGTTACACATGATAAAGTTTTGGTAGACCGTTTTAAAAAACGTACGATTATGCTCGATAAAGGATATGTGATTCACGATTCGAATAGAGGTGGGTATAAGAGTCTATGAAAGGGTTAAGAACTTTTTTATATGAACTTAAATATGCCTTTTTACAAATGAAAAGACATATCATGTTATGTTTTTCCGCCATTAGCGCAATTGGTATTACGTTATTATTAATTGGAGCTGTTCTAATTATAGGACTTCATGTGAATTATTTTTCGAATGACGTACAAAAAGATTTAAGCATTCATGTCATATTAAATGAGGATATAAAGGATGAAGCTTCTATGCAAGATATAAATGATAAAATCTCCAAATTAAAAAATGTGGATAAAGTTGAATTTTCATCCAAAGACAATGAATTGGAATTGATGATCAAAGAAAAAGGTTCGGCTTTTAAAGCATATAGAGGAGATTCGAATCCTTTGTCAAATGCGTTCTTTGTTTATCTAAAGGATGCTTCTAACATTCGTAAAACAAGTGCACAAATCAAGAAAATCGATGGTGTAGCGAGTACAGCTTTTGGTGGAGATAGTGTCACTTCTTTAGTTGAAATGTTGAATATGATTCAAAAAATTGGTTTGGGCCTTGTTGCATTGTTGGTCATATTATCCTTATATTTGATCTATAATACGATTCGCACAACAATTGATTCAAGGCAAGATGAAATCATGATCATGCGAACTGTAGGTGCTACAAATGGCTTTATTAGTAATCCGTTTATTGTAGAAGGAATCTTAATTGGATTACTTGGAGCTGTAATTCCGTATTTAATTGTTCATTTTGGATATGAAAAGCTATATACAAGTCTAGGTGGACAATTATTTACACCGATGTTTGCCATGTTTAAACCAAACACAATCCGTTTTCAAGTAGGATTCTCTATCATTCTTGCGGGTGTTTTGATTGGTGGCTTTGCCTCTTTGCTTGCGGCAAGAAAATATTTAAAAATGAAACGATAAAAACCATTGCAGAATAAAAAATTGTTTCGTATACTTTTTGTATAGAATTATTGGGGCGAATGATTCGTCCCATTTTGTTTTAGAGTAGGATGAGTTTATGAGTAAAAAGAGTCAGAAATTATTAATCATATTATTATGCGTCGTATGTTTTGGTGCTGGTGTTAGTGTACCTGTTGTTTTAAATAAAACAACATCAGCCGATAGTAAAGGACGCGAAAAATTTGATACGATCTATTCGATTTTGAATTCGGATTGGTATTATTCAAATAAAGTGAAAAATTTAGATTCCAAATTAATGGAACAAGCCATTACAGGAATGACTACATTGGATAAGGATATTCATACAAACTATTTTAATTTGGAACAGGCCAAAGCCTTCTCAAGCAGTCTTGAAGGAAGCAATGTTGGATTGGGAATTTCCTTTTATTTAAATGAGAATAAAAATTTTGTAGTATCCAATGTATATATTAATTCAACGGCAGATAAAAAGGGCTTAAAACCCAATGATGAAATTATTTCATTAGATGATTTAAAATGTAGTGAAAATGATTCGGATACAATCATTAAATATATTAAGGCGCATGAAGGTAAGAGCGTGAAGACAAAATATCTTCGTGATGGAAAAGAATATACTACAAATTTAATTCCTGGTACTTTTGATTCAACAGTTGTATGCAATATATATGAAGGATATGGAGAAATTATTTTATCGAGTTTCTCAGAAAATAGTGGAAAAGATTTCTCAAAAGCATTGACTCGTCTACAAGATGCAGGCATCAAAAAATTAGTATTGGATCTACGTAATAATGGTGGTGGCTATTTAAATGCTGCATTAGAAATTTCAAGTTCTTTGATTCCAAAAAAGTCAGTTGTATTTACAGAAAAAGATAAGAATGGAAAAGTGACCAAACAAAAGACAAAAGATGAATTCAATCAGGTAAAGATGGACAAAATTGTTGTTTTACAAAATGAAAATACGGCAAGTGCATCGGAAGTGTTGATTGGTGCTTTAAAAGATAATCTTGGGGATAAAGTAACTACAGTTGGTACAACATCCTATGGTAAAGGTACAGAACAAGTGACCGTACCATTCTCGGATGGAACAAGTTTTAAATATACAATAGCACATTGGTATACGCCAAATGGAACAAGTATTAATAAAAAAGGATTTAAACCAGATATTGAAGTCGAGCTTGGTGAAGCTAAGACAACATCCTATTACAAATTCAAGAAAAAGGATGTTATTAAAAAAGATAGTGTGGATGATAATGCCAAAGCTCTTCAAGTGTATCTACAGTATTTAGGATATAATGTTGATCGAACAGATACATATTTTTCGAATACGAGTTCTCAAGGTTTGGCAAATTTTCAACAGGATCATGGCTTAGAAGTAACAGGGGATTGTGACAAAACAACTTGGGATCTTTTGGTGGAAAAAGTATTGTTGAAGATAAATGAAACACCTAGCGATGATGTACAAAGACAAAAAGCAATCGAAGAGGCTCAAAAGTAGGTATAAGCCTACTTTTTGTATATAATGAAGAAGAAGGATGTGAAGCTATGAAAGATCAGTTTGAATTAGTGTCTGAATATAAACCGAGTGGAGATCAGCCAGAAGCGATTAAAGAATTGGTTTCTGGTTTAAAAGAAGATAAAAAGTTTCAAGTATTGTTAGGAGCTACAGGAACTGGAAAAACATTTACCATCTCAAATGTGATTGCTCAAGTCAATCGACCAACCTTGGTGTTTGCACATAATAAAACTTTGGCAGGACAATTATATTCGGAATTTAAAGAATTCTTTCCACACAATCGCGTGGAATATTTTGTATCTTATTTTGATTATTATCAGCCGGAAGCTTATTTGCCAAAAACGGATACGTATATTGATAAAAATACAAAGACCAATGAAGAACTGGATATGCTTAGAATGGCAGCTGTAAATAGTGTCTTAGAAAGAAGAGATACGATTATTGTAGCAAGTGTTGCCTCTATTTATGGTGCAAGCAATCCAGAACAATATCGTCATATGATTTTTACTTTGCGAACTGGACAAATCATAGAAAGAAATGAATTGATGTTGGCATTGGTCCATCAACAATATAAGCGTAATGATACAGATCCATTAAGAGGAACTTTTAGAGTGCGTGGCGATGTCATTGAGATTACACCTGGACATACAGATCGTTACTTGATTCGAATTGAAATGTTTGATGATGAAGTGGAAAGAATTTGTGAAGTCGATCCAGTAACAGGACATGTCAATCAGTCTTATCAGCTATATATTATATATCCAGCTAATGGTTATGCGACAAGTATGGATATCATCAATCATGCAGCAGATACCATTCAAGAAGAATTGGATGAAAGATTAGCCTACTTTGATGAGCAGGGTAAACCATTAGAAAAAGAACGTTTAGAACAACGATGTCGCTATGATATAGAGGCCTTAAGGGAGTTTGGTGTATGTCCAGGTATTGAAAACTATTCAAGGCATATTGATGGCAGAAAACCAGGTGAAAGACCTTATACACTATTTGATTATTTCCCAGACGATTTTTTACTTGTAGTAGATGAAAGCCATGTTTCTTTACCACAAATTCGAGGTATGTATAATGGAGATCGTGCAAGAAAACAAGTATTAGTGGATTATGGATTTAGACTTCCAAGTGCTTTGGATAATCGTCCTTTGCGTTTTAATGAATTTGAAGGATTGATTAAAAATGCCATCTTTGTATCTGCAACACCGGGTGATTACGAATTGGATCAAACGCATGGAGAAATTGTTGAACAAATCATTCGTCCAACAGGATTATTAGATCCTGAAGTCGAAGTGCGTCCTATTGAAGGGCAGATTGATGATTTGGTAGATGAAATCAAGGAGCGTATTGAAAGACATGAAAGAACATTGATCACGACATTGACGGTTCGTATGGCAGAGGATTTAACTTCCTATTTAAAGAATATGGATTTAAAGGTAGCATGGCTACACCATGAAGTTACAACGATTGAACGTACTGAGATCATTCATGATTTACGCCAAGGTAAATATGATGTGCTTGTAGGTATCAACTTATTAAGAGAAGGCTTGGATATTCCGGAAGTCAGCTTGATCGCAATATTAGATGCAGATAAAGAAGGCTTTTTAAGATCACGAAGGTCCTTAATTCAGATCATTGGTCGTGCAGCACGTAATGCCAAAGGTAAAGTTATTATGTATGCAGATAAGATAACAGAAAGTATGCAGGAAGCCATGGATGAAACTGCAAGACGTAGATCGATTCAAATGGAATATAATGAAAAACATGGAATTGTTCCAAAGACAATTATTAAACCAATCCATGATGTCGTTCGTTCTAAAGAAACAAAGGAAATGGCGGCTAAGTATTTGAAGAAGAAAAAGTTGCCGGCAAAACAAAAGGAAAAGATGATCAAAGAATTGGAGCAGGAAATGAAAGAGGCAGCTCGTACTTTAGATTTCGAAAGAGCAGCACAATTAAGAGATATCTTATTTGAAATGAAAGGTGAAAAATAACGTGATTCAAAAAAAGAATGGAATTGTCGTAGTAGGTGCGATTTTTGTGGATATTAAAGGCTTTCCACAAGATATATATGTTCCTGACGGGAGAAATGCAGGATATATTGAGTATATTCATGGTGGTGTAGCACGAAATGTTGTAGAAGATATTGCGAATTTAGGTTTAAACTCAACCTTTGTTAGTATTGTTGATAATACGGCATTAGGAGAAGATGTTAAACAGAGATTGCAAAATCGAAATGTGAATACAGATTATATGAAATCTATCGAAAACGGTATGGGTACATGGCTAGCTGTTTTTGATCATAATGGAGAATTAGCGGGGTCAATATCTCATCGTCCGAATTTAATGCCGATCTATTCAATTTTAGAAGAAAATGGAGACGCAATTATTGAAAATAGCGATTCTGTGGTGGCTGAAATAGATATGGACGAGGAAATTGTTGAAAAAGTTGTTTATTTATGTCAAAAACATAATAAAAAATTATTTGGTGTTGTCAGCAATATGAATATTGCGATTGAAAGAAAAGATCTTTTGAAGCAATTTGACCGTTTGATCTGTAATCAATTAGAATCGAGTATTCTTTTTTCAAGAGATTTTAAAGAGATATCAGCAGAAGAATTAAGTCATACATTGATTGATGAACTGCAGCAATCTGAATTTAACTCTTTGATTGTAACACTTGGTGAAGCGGGATCTTTATATGTGAAAAACAATGGTGAAAGCGGCTTTTGTCAGGCTCGTCAAATCGAGGTAAAGGATACAACAGGAGCAGGAGATGCATTTTGTGCTGGGACAAGTGCTGGACTAACTTATGGTAAGAGTATGCTTGAGGCTATGAAGATAGGTAGTCATTTAGCTAGTTCTGTCATAGCTTCGTGTGAAAATGTATGTCCTTGTTTTTCGCAAGATAAATTTGATATTGTAAAAAAATGAACAAATTAGTTGCATGATGAAAGATTATGTGCTATCTTATTTTCGAACATAGATTCAATGAGTTCTTCGGGGCAGGGTGTAATTCCCTACCGGCGGTAAAAGTCCGCGACCCACGCAAGTGGCTGACTTGGTGTGATTCCAAGACCGACAGTATAGTCTGGATGGTAGAAGACACAAAAGTATTTTTTGTATTTTTTTAGACCCCGAGAAGATTTTTCTTGGGGTTTTCCTTTTGGAAGAGCTTATCCGAATCAAAAGGAGGTAAAAAGATGAAAAAATGGAATGTTCAAACAATTGTATTAACGGCGATGCTTGCAGGTCTTGCAGGAGCTTTGATGTCACTGGAATTTTCTTTACCAATGATGCCACCGTTCTACAAGATTGATTTTAGTGATGTACCAAGTATTATTGCCCTATTTAGTTTAGGGCCTGTATCAGCTGCTTTGGTTGAAGTCATTAAATTAGTTGTAAAAGTTGTGACAGTAGGAACAAATACAGCTTATGTAGGTGAACTCGCAAATCTTTTAGGCATTGCCCTGTTTATTTTACCAACATGGTTTGTGTACAAGAAGATGAATAAAACAAGAAAAGCTGTTATTGTTTCTTTAGTAGTTGGAATTCTAATTCGTACCGTATTCGCATGTTTCTGTAATGCATGTATTACTTTGCCATTATATGCAAAGGCCATGGGTATGCCACTTGATTCTGTTGTGCAAATGGTGGGTTCTGTAAATCCAAGTATTAAAGATTTAACTTCATTTATTGCACTTGCGACAATTCCATTTAACTTGATCAAAATCTCAGCTAACTACATCATTGGATATTTTTTGATGGAAAGATTGGCTGCCATTCGTCCAAGTTTTAAATTTATCTACGAGGCAAAATAAGTATGATTTGTAAGTATCAAGAATTAACGCGTTTAGAAATGGAACAAGTTGATCGAGAAAACACAATTGTTTTGATTCCATTAGGCGCATTAGAACAACATGGAAATCAAGCACCACTTGGTACGGATACACTCATTGCCGGTGCAATGTGTGACTATATTGAAAAAGAGTTAAAGGACGAGGACATAAATTTAGTATTGTTTCCAGTTATTCCTGTAGGATTGAGTACAGAACATAAAGACTTTTGTGGATCCATTACTTTTAAACCTATGACTTACTATCATATGTTGTATGACATATGTGAAAGTCTAGCGCATCATGGATTTAAAAAGCTGGCTTTTCTTGTATGTCATGGAGGAAATACACCGATTGCCAATTTAATTTCTAGAGAAGTAAGAAGTGATTTTAAAGTGTATCCATTTGTCTTAAACTCAGGAGCCTTTGATCATCCTGATGTAAAGGCAACGATTTCTAAAGGGAATACATTTGATTTTCATGGTGGAGAAATGGAAACTTCTATGGTCATGGCGATTGATGAAAGTTTAGTTAAATTGGAAACAAGTGAAAAGGGTATTCCTAAAAATACAGCTATGAAAGCCCACTTGTCTTGGCTTGCATCCGATTGGGTAACGGAAGAAGGAAAACCCATTGGGATTGGTGGAAATCCTAGTGGTGCAACTAAAGAAAAGGGAGAAATCATTTTAACAATTAGCGCAAAAGAAATTGTTAAGGATTTGATTTTGATTCGTGATTTTAAAGAATAATATTTTGAAACGGTTTACATTTGATAAAAATGCGTTCACTCTTTATAATTATAAGTATGATAAAAGTAGCCATATTAGAATATGAAAAAGAAACTAAGGACATCGTTTTTCAATTATCTAAATTGTTTATGCATGAGGATTGGTGTTTTCGTCATTACTTAAAGGCGAGTGATCTTGCGAAACGAATGAAGGAAGAAGACTATCAATTGTTTGTGTTTGATGAAATGTTTAAGACGAGTCGAATTGAAAGTGTATTTGTACATGATAATCCCAATGCGATTGTGATTTATGTGTGTGAAAATCCCATTAAAACGCGTGGTGATGATGAAAGAAGTCGTGTGTTTTATATATCAAAGGATAATATCGCAGTTGATATTTCGGCTTATGATCAAATGATTCGTTCACAGTGTATTCAAAGTCATGTCTATGAATTTAATTATGATGGAGTACGTATGAATATTGCGTATGAAGATATTTATTATTTGGAAAAGAATGAAAAGATGGTGTATTTCTATACGAAAAAAGGCGTTTTTCATAAGCGTGATAGTATGAATGCACTTGAAGAAATTTTTAAAGAGTTTGGCTTTTTACGTGTACACGTATCGTATATTGTGAATTCCAAATATATTGTGGCTTGGTACAAAGATGAAGTTGAATTAATAAACAAAGTTTTAATTCCGGTTTCGAGAGGAAAAAAACGAAAAATATCGATGAAATAACCGGTTTTACCAGCTAAAAGACAAGTTTTACCACTTGCCTTTTCTTTTTGTTTTTCTTGTATATAATGAAAGTGTAAAGAGAAGTAAGAGCAGAGAAAACTTCTCTTAAGACAAAAAGAGAGCGGTGAGAAGATGACAATAACATAGAGTTGAAACGGAATGTTTTAACTATAAAAAGTTGAAGCTATGGAGAGAAGGCTCCAAAAGTTAAGCTAGAAGAATTCTAGAAAAAACATTCAATGGAACTTAACAGGAAAAGGAAATAGGATTTAGATAAAGGGTTTTTATCGAGTGAATAATCACAAAAAGGATAGAGTACTTGAAATGTTAAGAATATCATCCAATCTAAGTCATGGAACTTAAAGATACTCATATATGGTCATACTTGAGAAAATGCTTAAGGAAAATGAATAGAATAAAATCATAATGTGGATGATAAAAAAATTGGATAAGGTAGAAAAGTTATCCGGTTAAAAAAAGTGAATAAATAAATCAGAGCAGATGGAATGTCTGCTCTAATTTTTGTATAATGGTTTCGGTGAGAAAGATATGGAAATTGATTATTATAAAAATCCATTCGCATCCAAAAGAATGAATGTGATTGCACGAAATGGAGTTGTTTGCACGGGAAATAATTTGGCTACGCAAGCTGGCTTGAGAATGCTTTTACAAGGTGGAAATGCCGTAGATGCAGCTATCGCAACAGCTGCTTGTTTAACCGTTGTAGAACCTTGTTCAAATGGTTTAGGATCGGATGGCTTTGCGATTGTGTGGATGAAAGATAAGATGTATGGAATGAATAGTTCAGGCCATTCTCCTTATGCGATTTCAGCTGATCAAATAGATGAAATCCCAAAACGAGGATGGATACCGGTAACGGTTCCTGGAGCTGTAAAAGGATGGAAAGCTTTAAGTGAAAGATTTGGTTCTTTACCATTAAAAAAATTATTAGAGCCCGCTATTGATTATGCAAGAAATGGATATCCGGTAAGTGCAGAGATTGCTCGTATGTGGAAAAAAGCATTAAATGCGATTCCAAATAGTGAAGAGTTTAAGGGCTGGTATGAAACTTTTACTTTTGATGGAAAAACACCAGAACCAGGACAGATGATTTGTATGCCAAAACTTGCAGATGCACTTGAAAAGATTGCCGACACAAATACAGATGCTTTATACTGTGGAGAATTGGCAAGTCGCATTGATGAGGAATCAAGAAAATTTGGTGGATTTTTGCGTAAGAAAGATTTAGAAGATCACAAGGTGGAATGGGTCGATCCAATTCATGTGAATTATCATGGCTATCAAGTTTGGGAATTACCTCCAAATGGACAGGGAATTGTGGCTTTAATGGCTTTGAATATTTTAAATAATTTCCAATTTAAAACTAGAGATGTAGATTGTATTCATACACAGATGGAAGCTTTAAAAATGGCTTTTGCGGATGCCAAAGAATATGTGACAGATCCAAAATGTATGGAAATGCCTGTTCGTGATTTGATAAGTGTTGAATATGGTAAACAAAGAGCCAATCAAATTAAGCATATGGCTCTACCGCCTCGTAAAGATAAACCACATGGTTCAGGGACTGTCTATTTATGCACGGCAGATAAAGATGGCAATATGGTTTCTTATATACAATCAAATTATATGGGATTTGGCAGCGGTATTGTCGTAGATGGAGTTTCCTTACAAAATCGTGGGTATGATTTTAGTTTAGATCCAACTCATGTGAATTATTTGATGCCACATAAAAAGACATATCATACAATTATTCCTGGTTTTTTGACAAAAGATAATAAGCCGATAGGCCCATTTGGAGTAATGGGAGGTTATATGCAACCTCAGGGTCATATGCAAGTTGTCACAAACATGATTGATTTTCATTTAAATCCACAGATGGCCTTGGATGCCAAACGATTTCAGTGGATAGAAAATAAGAAGTTTATTTTAGAGCCTGGATTTGATGAGAATATAATTTCTGAACTAAAAAAACGGGGCCATGAAATCGAAATTGAAGAAGAATTAGCTATGTTTGGCCGTGGACAAATCATAGTTCGACTTGAAAATGGAGTCTATATTGCAGGTTGTGAGTCAAGGACGGATAGTAATATTGCTTGTTATTAAAATTATGTGATAAAATCATAGTAAATAGAAAAGTTGAGGAACTAAATATGAAGCTTTTAGCTACAGATTATGATGGTACATTGCGTTATGCACAGGATGTAATGCCAGAAGATTTAAAATCGATTGAAGAATGGAAAAATAAGGGGAATAAATTCGTAATCGTTACGGGTCGTTCTAAAGAATCAATTGATGCGCAAATTAAATTATTTAATTTACCATGTGATTACTTGATTACAAATAATGGTGGTATGGTTTTTGATGAGAATGGAAATGTTTTACTATCAAATTATTTAAATTTTGATGTTTGTGTAGATATTTTACACAACATAAAAAAATTAGATAGCGTAATTAGTTATGTTGTAAATGATGGTATTCATCGCCATCGTATTGTTTTACAGTCTGATGCTGTGGATCATCGCTATCCAAATTTAAAACCAGATGTTACAGAGGCAGAATTGTTAGATATGAGTCATTTTGCACAAATTGTCTTATCTATGGAAGATACAGATTCAGCTTTAGAAGTTGCTGGCAAGATCAATGATTTGTATTATGAACAAGTTGTTGCATACCCAAATAATTTTGTCGTTGATATTGTACCAAAAGGTATTTCAAAAGCAACGGGTTTAGATTTCTTGATTGCGTATGCCAATATTAATGAAGATGATGTATATACAATTGGTGATGGACATAATGATATTCCATTGATTGAGTTTGGTGTTCATGGATCTGTAATGTCTTGTGCAGATGAAGATGTAAAAGCACATGCGCAAGTAGAGTATGATTCTGTAAGTGATTTAATTTCAAAAAATATGTAAAAAATAAGGGGGGTATTTTAGATGGGTTATACCTTATCTGATATTACATTCCTAATTCGATTATTATTGGATATTTTAGTAGTATGGGGATTGATATATTCTGGACTTAGAATTGTTCGTAATAATTCACGTACAATTCAACTTGTGAAGGGTGTATTGATTATAGTTTTAGTCAAGGCTTTAGCTGTATGGCTAGGCTTAAACGCATTGAACTATTTGATTGAAATGTTTTTGAACTGGGGTGTTGTTGTTATTTTAGTTGTTTTCCAACCAGAAATTCGTGGCATGTTAGAAAAAGTGGGTAAAACAACGGCCATTTTAACAGTGGATGTTTCCGTTTCGCAAATTCAACAAATGATCAATGAATTGGTGGAAGCCTGTTCACAAATGTCAAAATCAAAAACGGGAGCTTTGATTTCTATTGAAAGAACACAGAGTTTGTCCGATTTTATTCGTACAGGGATTGTGATGGATTCTGAGGTTTCAACTGAATTATTAGGAACTATATTTCAGTATGGAACGCCAATGCATGATGGTGCTGTCATTATTCAGGGGAATAAAATAGCATGTGCAGCTGCTTATTTTCCTCCAACCACAAAGGATTTACCAAGTAAGTATGGAGCTAGACATAGAGCGGCTGTAGGAATCAGTGAAATTACAGATTCAATAACAATTATAGTTAGTGAAGAAACAGGTAATATTTCAGTAGCGGTTAATGGACAATTAACGCAATATCCACCAGAAGGATTACAGCGCTACCTAACAAATATGTTAGTACAAAGTTCAAATCAAAATCCTTCTTCGATTCTTGTTCCTATGTTGAATCAAGCTAAATCGATGTCAAAGCGAGCAAAAAAGCAGGAAGAAGATATAAATAAGGATGAGCGTGTTAAAGCAATTGAAATTGTGAATTTAATCGAACAAAAAAAGGAGGGCAGTCAACATGGAATCTCCAAATAAAAAAGGCCCTTCTGTATGGTTTAATGAGTTGCGTGGTTTATTGACTCTGATCTTTCAAAAGGTGAGTAAGTTAGTAGATCGTGTATTGTTTGATAAAAAAGGATCTGTGATTATTTCTTTGGTTTTATCCATTATGATTTGTGTTGTGATCAATTATGAAGATATTAGTTTAAAATTGTTTAATGATACAAGAACTACTGTGGATTTAAGAAATGTAACTGTAGAAGTATTGGCAGATACAGATCAATATGATGTAGCAGGTGTACCGAGTACTGTGGATGTTTCTTTAACTGGAGATGCGACAAGTATTCAGGTATTCCGTTCAAAGGGTAGTGTACAAGTTGTTGCGGATTTGAAAAAATATTCTGAGGGTGAGAATATTATTAATTTAAAGGTAAAAAATTTACCTGAGAAAATTGAAGCGGTGGTTGATCCTGCAACGATTGATGTTACACTTTCGAAAAAAATAACGAAGACATTTACAATTCAACCGGAATTGTTGGTAGGTACAAATCAAAAGGTAAGTGATTTTGAAACGCCTATTCTAGATACAATGACAGTTAAGATTACGGCAAGTCAAAATCAATTGAATTCAATTCGTATTGTCAAAGCGTTGATTGACTGTACGGGTCAGATTCAAGATTTTGAGGCAAATGCGACTTTAGCAGCTTATGATGCCAAAGGAAATCGAGTAAATGTTTCGTTGTCACCGGATACGGTACATGCGAGTGTAAAACTAGCGAAAAACACATCAGATAAGGAGGATTCAGAGTAATGGGTAAGTATTTTGGAACAGATGGGGTTCGTGGAAGAGCAAATGAAGGTTTAACTTTAGATATGTCTATTAAGATTGGACAATATTTAGGGTGGTATTATGGAAAAGAAAAACATGCGAAAATCTTGATTGGTAAAGATACAAGACTGAGTGGAGACATGTTTGAATTAGGTCTTGCAGCAGGTGCTACAAGTATGGGTGCACAAGTTTATTTACTTGGTGTTTGTCCAACTCCAGCAATTTCATATTTAGTTCGTAAAGAACGTTTCGATTGTGGAATTATGGTGAGTGCAAGTCACAATCCATATTATGATAATGGAATTAAATGTTTTAACCATAATGGTGAAAAGATGGAAGAAGAATTACTTCTTGAAGTTGAAAAATATATGGATGGTTTAACAGATTTAGATTTAGTTACAGGAGATCATATTGGAGAATATTTCGAATGGGAAGATGGACTAGAAATCTATATGAGTTGGTTAAAAGAATGTGTTCCTGTTGATTTATCAGGAATGAAGATTCTTTGTGACTTGGCAAATGGTTCTGCCACAAGTACAGCTGTTGAAACATTAGATTCATTAGGAGCTACTGTAGAGGCCATCAGCAATTCACCAAATGGTATCAATATCAACAATAAGTGTGGATCCACACATCCTGAAGCTTTACAAAGAATGATGCGTGAAGGAGATTATGATATTGGTTTGGCATTTGATGGGGATGCCGATCGTTTGATCATGGTTAACTCGGATGGCGAATTGTGTGATGGAGATTACATCCTATACATTTGTTCTCGTTACATGAAATCTGTTAATCGTTTAAATAAAAATATGGTTGTTACTACAGTTATGGCTAACTTAGGTTTATACAAGGCTTTAGATACAAATAAGATTGACTATATTCAAACAGCAGTTGGTGATAAGTATGTATTTGAAGAAATGCAGAAAAATGATTACTATATTGGGGGAGAACAAAGTGGACACATTATTTTCTTAGAACATGAAGTGACTGGTGATGGTTTAATGACGGCTTTAAAGATTTTAGAAATCATGAAGGCTACTGGTAAATCATTACAAGAATTGAGTGAAGGATTATTTATTTATCCTCAATTGTTGAAAAATGTAACAGTTAAAGATAAAAATGCATGTTTAGAAAGTAAAGAGTTACAAGAAGTAGTGGATTCAGTAGCACAAGATTTAGGTGATGAAGGACGTATCTTAGTTCGTCCAAGTGGTACCGAACCATTGATTCGTGTCATGGTAGAAGCTAAAACAGATGAATTGTGTGCTGAATATGTAAAGCGTGTTACAGATTTTTTAGAAGCAAATAATTTTTAGAAAGAGGGTGACCCTATGAAAAGAGTCATAAACATTGTTGAAGATGAAAAAGACATCAATAATTTAGTTGCCCAATATTTACGTAAAGAAGGATATGAAGTTCATTCATATTATACATATGAAGAAGCGAGTGCTCATGTCGTAGATGATGATGTGCATTTGTGGATCTTGGATATTATGTTGGATGATAAATCTGGATTTGATTTGATTGAAGAAATTCGTCTACAAGGACCAGAAACGCCTGTTATCTTTATGTCTGCGCGTGATAAAGAATTTGATCGTATTATTGGTTTAGAAAAAGGTTGTGATGACTATATCACAAAACCATTTTCACCAAAGGAACTTGTATTAAGAGTTAACAATATTATCAAGCGTGCATATCGTGATGACAATAATCGTATTAGTATTGATGGTTATGAATTGGATGAAGAACAAAGAAAGATCTATGCGGATAATGTGGAAATTGAATTAACGACAAAAGAATTTGATTTGTTGATGATGTTTATTAAAAATAAAGGAATCGCATTCTCTCGTGATAAGATTTTAGAAAATGTTTGGGATGAAAACTATTTCGGTAGTGATCGAGTTGTAGATGATACTTTGCGTCGTTTACGTAAAAAACTTCCAAATCTAAATATTCATACAATCTATGGATATGGATATCGTTTAGGGTGATACAAATGTATCCCCTTTTCTTTTTCTTATGGTAAAATGATAGTGATGAGGTGATATTTTTATGAAGGGACCTTCTTTTTATTTTCAAAAAATGTCATTAACACGACAAATTCTTTCGATTATTTTGACGGTTTTGATGTTTTTTATCATGTTTTTCTTTGTGTTCGTCAGTGATAATATTGATCGAACCATTACGAAACAAATGTATGAGTTGATTCTAAATCGACAAACCCCGATTGTTGGTTTAGTGGATTCAAAACAAAACAATAGTTTAGATGATATTTATGCTTTCTTAGCAAGTGATAGTGTTCAGACAAATTGTCTAATTCAAAATGATGAAATGAATGTGATCTCAAACCAGAATTCAAATCGAAAACCGGTCAATCATAAGGTGTATGAATATTTATTAGAACAATCGAAAGATATGGATTCTAAGACAAATAATGTTTTACAAGGAACATTTACAGTCGCAAATTCAAAATATTATTATCGTATGATCTATTGTCATGATGATATTATTTTGGCAAGTTTTATGGATGATACATATGCGACACAATTTAGAGATTCATTAATTGATTCAACAGTGTATGTTATTGTGATTGCGTTTATGATCGTATTCTTGATTATTCTAATGTGGGTATTCTCTATTATTCATCCTTTGAATTTAATTCGAAATTATATTGAACAAATCAAGGATGGTAAAGAAGTTGAGCTTCATTTAAATCGAAATGATGAAATAGGTGAAATGGCAACTGCGATTGTGAAGATGAATGATGAATTAAAGAAACAGGATAAAGCCAAAGAAGATATGATTCATAATATTTCGCATGATTTAAAAACGCCGATTGCGACAATTAAATCCTATGCAGAATCTATTAAAGATGGAATCTATCCTTATGGAACACTTGAAAGTAGTGTTGATGTCATTTTGGACAATGCACAACGCCTTGAGAACAAAGTACATTCCTTGTTATATATGAATCGTGTTGAATATTTAGTGGCTAGTGATGCCGAGGGTGTAGTCACAAATATGAAGGATGTTGTGGAGCAGGTTGTATTGAATGCGGCTGTGATTCGTCCGGAAATTCAAGTAATCACAGATGTTGAGGAAGTTTTCTTTGATGGTTTGATCGAAGCATGGCGCGTAGCCATTGAGAACATTATGGAAAATGCCTTCCGTTATGCGAAATCGTATATTAAGATTGAAGTAAGAGAAGACTGGCTATGTATTAGTAATGATGGTCCGAAAATGCCAGAGGATAGAATTCAATCTTTATTTAGGCCTTATGAAAAAGGGGAAGGTGGTCGATTTGGACTTGGATTATCCATAGTTTCTAAAGTTTGTAAGGCCAATCACTATATTGTTAAGGGCGAAAATAGTGAAGATGGTGTTCGTTTTATCATTTATCGAAAGGTGAAAAAACAAAGAAAGAAAAAAGAAAACGCTTGGGTAAAAAATAAAGGAGAAAAAGCATGATGAACGTTGCGACAATTGGATCTGGTGTTATTGTAGATCGTATGATCGAAGCTATGCGTTTAGATGGACGATACAATTTGTATTGCGTTTATTCTAGAACGCAAGAAAGAGCGAAAGAATTTGCTGATAAACATGGCATTCAAAAGTATTACACGGATATGGAAGAAATGTTGAACGATGAAAATGTGGATATTGTCTATGTGGCAAGTCCTAATTCATTGCATTATAAACAATCAAAAATGGCTTTGGAACACAAGAAGTATGTTATTAATGAGAAGCCTTTTACACCGACTTTAAAGGAGTGTAATGAACTATTTGAAATTGCTAAAAAGAATGGTGTTTATATTTTTGAAGCCATCACAAATGTGCATCTTCCAAATTATCAAATTATTAAGGAAAATCTATCAAATTGTGGAGATATTAAGATGGTACAATGCAACTTCTCGCAATATTCATCAAAATATCAAAGATATAAAGATCATATTCAAACGAATGCTTTTGATCCAAACTTTAATGGTGGAGCACTGATGGATATCAATGTATATAATCTTCATTTTGTGACGGGATTATTTGGTAAACCGAAAGATGTTCATTATTTTAAGAATGTTGGATATAATGGCATTGATACAAGTGGAATTATTATTATGGAATATCCAGATTTTATCGCAACTTGTACAGGGGCAAAAGATTGTTCAAGTCCTTATACTGTATATCTACAAGGGGATCAGGGAACATTGATTGTTTCTGGTGCAAGTAGTGGTGTGTGTAAAGATGTTTTCTTTGATGCTCCAAAGAAGGATCAAATCGGTAAAAAGGCAGTGGACACAAAAGAAAAAATCAGTATTGAACAGCCGAATCACATGTTGTATGAGTGTAAAGATTTTATGGATATCATCTTGAATAAAGATGATAAGGCATATACAACATATAAGGAACAAACGCAAATGGTTGTCGAATTATTAGAAAAGCTATCATGACGATAGCTTTTTTTGAAATATGTACAATTTTTCTGTACTTTGACTCGCATCAAAAACATAATCAAGCTCATTAAAGCTAGTAATATCTTTAATGTCTTCAATCTCATTTTCAGCAAGATAGCGAACCATGGCCCCTCTAGCCATCTTGGCATACACTCCTTTTTCTTTACCATTTTCTTCGATAAAGCGAACATCCACTAATGGTTTATATTTTCGAATGATTTTGGCATATTCTTCACTCGCAAGATTTAAAATTGGTTCATCGACTTGTTTGGCAAGATCCTCTTTCCAAAAGTCATATAAAGAGAATGGGCATTTTGTCTGCATTTCTAAACGATAGGGCGTTATCGCATCTAACGGTCTTAACAATCCATAGAAACCGGAAAGAATATAAAGATGTTCTTGAATATATTTCATTTGATCATCTGTAAATACATGAGGAGCCATATATTGATATTGAATGCCGGAATAAGAAAGTATGGCAGGTGTACAATTTTTGTCTAGACTCATATTTTGAAATTGTTCATATGTAGTTTTGGCAATCGTATCGGAACATTTTAAATATGATTTTAATTCTTCATAATCCAAACATTGAAGGTGATGTAAAAGTTTTGTTGTTTTTAATAAAAATAAAGGGGTTGTACATTGAATAACAACATCATCGATTATTTTCATCTTTTTGGCGGGAGATATAATTATTTTCATACAACTATTGTATAATAACTTTTAAGAAAAGGAAGTGAAGATGATGGTAAAAACAGAAGAAATGCTAAAAAATCTAGAAGATTTGATCAATACGCCAAGTGTCGTCGGTTTCTATCTTGAAATTCATAAAAAATTAAGTGAAATGGTCGGAAATCTAGGATATGAGCTTGAATTTGATAATAAGCGAACTGCTTATGTTCGCATACCAGGTAAAGATTCAAGTAAGACAGTATGTGTAGGTGCACATTTGGATACGATTGGTTTGCAAGTTCGGCATGTGATGGAAAATGGATGGATCGAAGTGAAAAACTTGGGTGGAGTCAATTTTCATAATATTGAAGGTGAAAATGTATATATTCATACACGTAGTGGTAAAACATATGAGGGTATGGTGATTTGTAAGTCACATTCTACTCATGTGTTTGATGATGCGAGAAGTCGTGAGCGTGATATGTTTAATGAAGCCATCTTGCTAGATGAAGACGTAAGTTGTGCTAAGGATGTGTATGATTTAGGTATCGAGCATGGGGATTTGATTAGTGTCGAACCACGTTTTAAACGTACTGAATCTGGTTTTGTTAAATCACGTCATATTGATGATAAAGCTATGGTTGCAGCTGCGATTGAAGTATTGCGTAAATTAAAAGAAGAAAATTTGACACCTTTTTATAATACATTATTTGCATTTCCTATCTTTGAGGAGATTGGACATGGTGGTTCCTATGTTCCTAGTGAAGTAAGTGAATATGTTGCGTTGGATATTGGTTTGATTGGTCCGGATAATCATGGTTCGGAAAAGAAAGTATCGATTGGAGCAAGTGATAATTATTCTCCTTATGATTGGGAATTGACTACAAAGTTAATTAATCTGGCAAAGGAAAATAATGTCCATTATTGCGTGGACACGTATTATCGTTTCGGTTCAGATGCCACAGCGGCTATTCGTGCAGGAAACAACGTTACGCCTGCGGTATTTGGTGTTGGTTGTATGAATTCACATGGCTATGAAAGAACAAGTGTTCAAGCTATTGCGGATTGTGTAAAACTAACCAAGGCTTATGTTTTAAGTGAATAATAAAAGAAGGATATCGATTTTTTTCGATATCCTTTCTTTTGGTTATTATTTAATGTGAAATGATATTTATAACCATACATATAATATACCATCTATAATTAAATTATTAGACCAATATCACGAAATTGGTCGATAGAAACAAAATATTAAATAATTTGGGATAATTCATATCCATTATGAATTTCATTTAACATTTGTTCTTTCGCTTGTTTGAATACATCAAATTGTTTCTTTGCTTCATTTACGTTTTGATACACCTTCCAATCGCCAACTAAGTAGTATGGTTTATGTTCAATAAATCCAATTACGTCATCTAATGGATATCCTAGAAATACACCTATTTCATGAGGAAAGTTTTTTGTGTTAAGTCTTTTTTTGAGTTCTTGTATACACAGTTCAAAAGTATTTGGATATTGATAGGATTTTAAAAAGTTTTGAACTGCATTTGAGGAAATATAGTCTTTAAGTTTGGAATTGTATACATAAATGGTGTATTGAGATTCTTGTTCTATAAGAATAAAATAGATTCCTTTAGAATTGAATTGTTGATTATAGTGTTTGATCAATAATCGAATACTATCATCGTCTTTTGGAAGGTGAAACATATTGGCATATTTATATTGCTTCAAGGTTGGAGCACAATAATTTGCCAATAAAGATTCAAAACGTTGCTTTGGCATAATTAAGCTCCAATCACTTTTTTGATGTTTTCAATATCTTCTGGTGTACCCGAATTTTCTACTTTATATAGAATTTCACAACCATAGTCATCACTGATTTTATCTGCGGCTTGACAATAAGCATCACCATAACCTGTATCACCAGAACAAACTACGCCTTGAATCAAGGTACCATTGGCCATTAAGAAGCTTTCTACTTCTGCAGGAACATCGCCATATCCATCTGTATATGTAAATAAGATGTATGGTTCATCCATGTTTTCAGATCCATCATCAATGCGAAGAGCATCGATACCTAACGAATTCACAATTTCTTCGACATTGCCAGTACGGCTTGCGTATGCATATTTCATATGGGTTACCTCCTTAATAGTTAGTCTTATCTAACTGGCTATAGTATATACCATAATTAGTTAGTTGTAAATAACTTTGTTGGAAAAAATTTATCTTATGATATACTGTTTTTGTTTGACAGGAGAGTGTTTTATGCAAGTAAAAGATATGACGAAGGGAAATGAATTAAAACTAATTATTTTGTTTTCACTACCTTTAATGTTAGGAAATATATTTCAACAACTCTATACAGTGTGCGATACAATCATTGTTTCTAGACATTTAGGCGTCAAGGCGTTAGCGGCTATTGGATGTTGTGATTGGCTTACTTGGATGGGAATAGCTGTAGTTACTGGGCTTGCCCAAGGCTTTTCAATTCCTGTTTCCCATGCATTTGGTACACATGATAAGAGTAATGTTCAAAAGTGTATTTCTGCTTTAGTTGTCAATGCGATTATATCGACTGTAGTTTTATTAGCTATTATTTATCCATTATTACCAAGAATTCTTGTTTTATTAAAAACACCAGCCGATATTATGGATCGTGCACTGGCCTATACGCACGTAATTTATATAGGTTTATTTGCGACTATGTTCTATAATGCGTTGGCAAGTATTTTACGTGCTTTTGGAAATTCAAAAACACCATTGCATGCCATGATCATTGCCAGTATTTGTAATGTTGGTTTAGATGTATTGTTTGTCATGGGACTTGAGTGGGGCATTATTGGAGCAGGTGTTGCAACAGTGATTGCACAAATTCTAGCTGGATGTTTCTGTTTATATCATGTATTAAAGTTAAAGGAATATATGCCAAATTCAATTTGTAGAGATTTGTCGTATTATATGAACCAGTTTAGATTGGGTATTCCTATGGCTTTACAGAATGTTTTAATTGCGATTGGTGGCATGGTTTTAACAAGTGCTGTAAATCGATATGGAACATATTTCCTTGCAGGTTTTACGGCTATGAATAAATTATATGGAGTGCTTGAAATTTCAGCTGTTTCTTATGGATATGCCATGGTTACATATACGGGACAAAACTATGGTGCAAAAAGATATGATCGTATTAAGAGCGGTGTAAAAAAAGTTGTGTTACTATCTTTAGCCACTTCCATTTTGATTTCCATAATACTATGGTTCTTTGGACCACTCTTCCTTTCTTGTTTTATTTCAAATACAAGCCAAGGTGCTAAAGAAGCGATGACATACGGATTAACTTTCTTAAGATGTTTAACCATTTTCCTTCCAATTTTATATATGTTGCACGCATATCGCTCTACAATTCAAGGCTTATCGAATGCTTTTATTCCGATGGTGTCGGGATTATTTGAATTATTGATGCGAATTTCAGGCGCTTTAGTTTTACCTATCTTTTTTGGTAAATCTGGATTATATCCGGTAGAAGTATTGGCATGGGTTGGTGCTGTTGTCATTTTGATTCCGAGTTATTATCATATGGAAAGAAATTTTCAAAATGTTTCAGAAAACAGTTGACAAACTGTTTCGTGGAGAATAAAATACGTACATACATAAGGCAAAGGCGCTTATAGTTCATAAAATGCATGGACTGTAAGTGCCTTTTTTCTTTGTGTAAGGGAGGAAATATTATGGAGAAGATTTTAACAGAGGTATTTGGAATATGGTATCTGATTGGAGCTGCCTTTGTATTCTTTATGCAGGCAGGATTTGCGATGGTAGAAGCCGGATTTACAAGAGCCAAGAATGCCGGTAACATTATTATGAAAAACTTGATGGATTTCTGTTTAGGAACTGTCGCATTCTTGATTATTGGTTATAGTCTATTGATGGGACATGATTTTGCAGGATTAATTGGCTGGGGAGAAAGTCCATTGACAAACTTTGCCGGAACAAACTGGTCAAGTTTCACATTTAACTTAGTATTCTGTGCAACAGCTGCAACGATTGTTTCTGGAGCTATGGCTGAAAGAACTAAATTTATTTCGTATTGTATTTATAGTTTTGTGATTAGCTTGATCGTATATCCAATTGAAGCACACTGGGTATGGGGCGGTGGATGGCTAAGTAGCCTTGGCTTCCATGATTTTGCCGGAAGTGCTGCCATTCACTATGTTGGTGGTTTAACCGCTTTAATTGGTGCATGGATGTTAGGCCCAAGAATTGGTAAGTTTGATAAAGATGGATCTCCACGAGGAATTCCAGGTCATAGCTTAACGATTGGTGCACTTGGATGTTTCATCTTATGGTTTGGCTGGTATGGATTCAATGGTGCGGCTGCTACAAATGGTATTCAGTTAGCTACAATTTTTGCGACAACTACTGTTGCTCCTGCTGTTGCGACATGTACTGTAATGTTGATTACTTGGATCAAATATGGAAAACCAGATGTTGCGATGTGTTTAAATGGTTCATTGGCAGGTTTAGTTGCGATTACAGCTGGATGTGATGCCGTAAACGTATTTGGATCATTTGTGATTGGTATCTTATCTGGATGTATGGTTTGTTTCATTGTATGGTTGTTGGATTATAAATTGAAAGTAGATGATCCAGTAGGTGCTGTTGCCGTACACTTTGGCAATGGTGTATTAGGAACAATTTGCGTTGGGTTATTTGCGTGTGGTACAGATACAATGCCTGAAGCACAAGGATTATTCTATGGTGGTGGATTCCATTTATTAGGTGTCCAATTATTAGGTTTGTTGGCAATTGGTGCATGGACTGCAGTAACGATGTGTATTACTTTCTTTATTATCAAAAAAACAGTTGGATTACGTGTAAGTGCACATGAAGAAATTGTTGGTCTTGATAAAATGGAGCATGGATTGGAAAGTGCATATGCTGGTTTTGCCTTAGAAGCCGATGTTCCTAGTGATTATTTAGAAACTGTACAAGATTCTAGTTACACTCCAAGTGTGGATGTGGAGGATGCTGTACCTACAAAAGTCATTCATAGTGATGGTTCTATTTCTAAGGTTGTCATCATTACTAAAGCTGAGAAATTTGATAAGATCAAGGCTGCATTAAATGAAATTGGTATTGGTGGTATGACGGTTACGAAAGTATCTGGTTGTGGTGTGCAAAAGGGTCAGACAAGTTACTATCGTGGTGCAAAAGTAAATATGGAATTGCTTCCTAAATTAAAAGTTGAAGTCGTTGTGAGTGAAGTACCTGTGGCTGATGTGGTAAAAGCAGCTAAAAAGGCTTTATATACTGGTAATATTGGGGATGGAAAAATCTTTGTCTACGATGTTGTTGATGTTGTTCGTATTTCAACATCTGCTCGTGGTAAAGATGCATTAAAATATGAAAAATAATATAGATCGTGGCTTGTAAAATTGCTCTTTTCTCTTATTCGTTACAAGCCATAAGAAAAGGATCGAATTTAATTTCGACCCTTTTTAGTTTAATAAATCTGTATCAAATACATCATCATTTAATTCTTCATCAATCATTTCAAAAAGCAGTTCTTCAATGTCTTTACCATTTTCTAATTCTTCAAATAAATCGGGTCTTTCATAGAACATCTTATTAAAGAAGAATCCAGAAACTAATTGATCATTTTGTTCTTCTAAAGTACGATGTTCATTTTCATCTACCCAAGGCCCATCGTTTTTAGCTTCAAGTACATGAATACATTCTAATTCAATTTCTTTTTTATTTAGTTTTTCAGTGATGAGTTTTCCTGTCACTGGGTAGAATTCATCTGTTTCAGAGTTGAAGAATGATAATAAGAACATGTCATTCTTTTCTAAACATAAATCCGCAATGGAACACATTTGCATTTCTTCTAATGAATAATCAATGCCTTCACAATTGATCATAAAGTCATAGTAACATGCGATATCTAAGCTTGACATTAAAAAATATGTCATGTCCGCTAATGGTAGCCTTTTAGGGAGTGTGATGGTTCTTGTGATATCTTCCAATTGAAATTGAATGGTACAAATTTGAAATCTTTCCTTTAAATAGTCTACTTTTTCTTCAATACAAATTTTTATACCTTCTTCAAAAGAGTAATCATGGAATTCAGAATCAATATCTAATAATTCATGTAGATATTGATTGGCAATTTCGTGAAGTAAGATAAATTGAGATTTTTCATCTTTTGGTGCATATTTGAATAATTCATTTAATGCAGGTACTAATTTCGTATTGTTTGTGATTGCGTCCATTGTCATTTCCATCATGGAATCCATTTGTTTTTGCAGTTTCTTTTTCATTTCATTACTCCATATCCATATGTTTTAACATATTAAATATATCATCGATTTCCTCTAAATCATCTTCAACTAGAGGAATATCTAATTTCTCACAAATAAAATCAAGCCAATTTAGAATGTATGGATTTCTGGCATATACATGTTTAGGTTTACCAAAATGTTCGATTGCACCCAAGAAATTATTCATAATGACTTCATAATCTTCTTGATCTGGGTGAATTAAATCAAAGTGTAAAATTTGATCATTTCTTAAATCAAATACAATATATGCCAATGGATTGATTGGTCTTTCAAAACCTTTATCATTTGTAGGGACCATCATATAATCCATGTCGATGGCAAGTTCTAAATCTGAGTCATCCATATTTTTAAAATAATCAATTAGATTTGAATCGTTGACAAGAATCGTATTATATCGTTCTGGTTCCATAGGTCTAGGTACAGTATATGAAAACCAATGATTGTCTTCATCTTTTTGGGTATAGATAATATCACCTTTGTCAAAAATAGATTCTTGGTATTCTTCATGTTTAAGTGTTTCAATCAATCCCTTGTAGGTTTCAATCAACATCTTAACTTCACCATAATTTGGAAGACTAGGAAAACTCTTCTTTTCAAAAGTTTTAAAATAGATCCAGTTTCCATTTCCACGGAATCGAAGACCTAATTGTTTGATAATAGAATACATATCATCATCTACTTCATCACGGTTTCCCCAATAACAAGTAATGCAGTTTTGATCAGACATCACAAATGTTGCAGGTACGTTATAGTCGTCATTGCTGATTTGACAAAAATCACTATATCCTTCCATGCCACGATAGACACTGATACCTGTGCAAGTGCCACCTTTACCCATAATTGATACGAAGTTGGGTTCTTCATTTTTCTTTGTTTCTACCGCAATTAAATCCATGTCCCAATAAGCGTTCCAAGGCTTTAATTTGGTGATTTCAATAGCTAAATCATATAGCTCTTCCCATTGTTCTAATGTTGCTTGTGTTGCCATAATAATTCCTCAACTTTATTATATTAATAGTAACATTGAAGGACATGAAACTCAATCAAGATTCCTTGACGATTTTTCCACTTATATACTCAGGAATATGTTCAAAACATTGCACACTAGGTCCTGAATACTTTAATTCATGATCAATATAATCTTGATCATTAGTAAATTTTAGGCAGAGCTTAGTACATATTTCTTTGACTTTATTTGGATCATCAACCAACTTGATTTTTCCAAATACAATTACACTCTGATAATGAATAGCCCATTCACCATCTTTCTTAAAACCTTTATCCATGACGCAAAAGCTAGCTTTATCGCATTGTTTTAAACAATCTATTTTGTGTCCTTCTTTTGCACCATGAAAATAAATGTTTCCAGTCTTTTCATCGTACCAATGTGTGATAGGAAAACCATAGGGATATCCTGTATCACTGATCAAAGATAGTACTCCATGAGGTTCATTGGTAAGTATTTCAATACATTTTTCTTGGCTTAATTGTTGTTTAAATCTTCGCATTGTCTTAAACATAGGCATCTCCTTTAATGAAAAAGGGTGTAAATTGAATTACACCTCTAAAGATTTGAATTCATGAATTCAATGATTCCGGCTTCCACTTCATTTTTGATTTCTGCATAATTATGAATTTCGTGACGATAGCCAGAATATAGTTTAGTAGTGACATGATGTCCAGTTTCTACAAGCCAGTTACTGACTTGACATACTCCAAGACCATATTCACCAACTGGATCTTGATCACCGGCAATATTATAAATAGGTAATTTTGTAGGTACTTTTTTGGCCCATTGAGTTCCTTCAATCACAAGCATCATTTGGATAAAGTCATAAATGGAACGATTGCTTGTGGGTCTTGTAAAGGCATCAAAAGGATCTTGTGCATGGTCACTTTGTACATATGGATCATGGCAGATCCATTCATTTCCTATACTTATTTCACCACAACGTTCGCACATCCAGCCCATAAGTGAGCTAACAATATTAGGATCCGACTCTTCACCGTGTCCTGCATCAATGATTTCTTTCAATTTTTCTTTAACTTCTTTGGCACCACGGAAAATGCCTGTTGTACCACAAATTGTTGCACCATTTAATTCATTTCCGTATTTCGCAATAAAATCTCTTGTGATAAATGAACCCATACTGTGACCAAATAAGAAGTAAGGTAAATTTGGATATTTCTCACATACAATTTTCTTCAATGTGTGTTCATCTTCCATCATGGTGTGGCATCCTTTGTCTCCCCAGTCACCCCAGACATTATTTACCATTGCGGTTTTTCCATGACCTACATGATCATCAGCGGCTACAATATAGCCTGCATCTAGAAAAGCCGAAATCATGTGGATATAGCGCCTTGAGTGTTCGCCAAATCCATGGATCAATTGAACAATTCCATTCGGTTTGCATGCAGGAACATAAATCCAACCTTGCACTTGGTCGCGTTCATTATAAGATGAAAAAGATACTTCGTGTAACATACAGTAATCCTCCTTTTCTTTGTGTAATGTTAACTCGTTTTATATCTGTTTTTATTATACGCCTACAAAAAAACTATGTCATTTAGTTGACATAGTCTTTTTCATGAATTTATAAACAATGTACGCAAGAATAATACCTGCAAGAATATCTGTTGGATAATGAACGCCCACATAGAGTCTAGAAAAGGCAACAAGAATTGCGAGTATGATGATTAGAATACTGTATTTTTTGGGAAGACCATCATACACCATAAAGGCACAAATAAAGGCCGATGCCGTATGTCCAGATGGAAAGGAATAATCGGTTGGTTTATCCACTAATGGAATAAGTTCGTTAAATGCATCAAAGGGTCTAGGTCTATGAAATATGAGCTTTAATACAATGAATAATACAGTACAAATTAAAAAGGCAATGATTGTTTCTTTTGCGAGTTTTCGAGTTTGGTCATTTTTCTTAAACATATAAATTAATAGGACTACTAAAATTGCATATAAAAAATATTCGTTTGTGATTAAAGTGAAGAATGGTGTTAATATATAGTTTCGTATATTTTCTTGTATAAATAATAAAATTTGAATATCCATAGAAATTTTCCTTTCGATAGGAGTATTATACATATATACAGATAGGAAGTGAAGTTATGCGATTAGAAAGAATGAGCTGGAAAGATTGTGAAGAATATTTTAAGGATCATGATATGGTGATTCTGACAACGGGAAGTACAGAAAATCATGGAATACATAATCCATTAGGAACGGATACAATGATTCCTAATAAGATATTAGAGCTTGTAGAAAAACAAAGTGATGTATTGATTGCTCCAACATTGCCTTATGGAGATGCTGATTTTCATACAGAATATACAGGTACAATATCAATTGGTAGTGATTTATTAGAGATGGTCATGGAAAGAATTAGTGATCGACTTTATGATTGTGGTGCTAGACACTTTGTATTTTTAAATGGACATGGAGGAAATACACATGCGTTAAGTAAAGTGTGTCGTCATTTATATAAAAAGGGGGCTGTGGGTACGATTTTTGATTGGTGGACCATTGCTGGAAAAATCAATCCAAAATGGGCTGGAGGCCATGGTGCAGGTCAGGAAACGGCAGCTATGTTGTATGTGGATGAAAGTCTAGTACAAAAGGATAAGATTGAAGATTCAACATTAAAGGTTTTTACTCCTTCTTTAACAGCTTCTAATGCTCAAACGGTTAACTTTAAAGGTGTAGATATTCCTGTTCCTAGAAGCAATCGTTTAAGTAGTGATAATGGTTGGTTTGGCAAGGATCATCCTAAATATGCGACATATGAATGGGGTAAAGAGATGGTTGAGGCTACGGCTGATTTTCTTGTGGAATACATGAAAGAATTTCAAAAGATGTAGTAATTCATTTGAAGTTGAATTATAATAAATATACAAATAGGGGACAAATATTTTTGTCTCTTTTCTTTTCGTGTGGAGGGTTTAATGGAAATCATTATTTTAATATTGTTAAGTATTGTGATTGTATGTTTAATTGTTTTGTTGATGCAAAATAAATCAAAGGAAAGTGTTTCCTCAAATTCGGATTCTTTGATTCTTCAAAAGAATTTTGAATATCTTTTAAAACAAGTACAGGATGTTCAAAAGAATCAGGCTACATCTAAAATGAGTTTGAATCAAATGGAAGACTATTTGTATCGTATGAATCAAGTTATGACAAACACAAAATTAAGAGGAAACTGGGGAGAATATCAATTGGATATGCTTCTAAGTGTATATTGTGGTCAAAATCCATCCATTTATTCTATGCAGTATACTTTGCCGAATGGAAAGATTGCGGATTGTGCTTTTCATTTGCCAGATACTAATAAAGTATTGTGTATTGATTCAAAGTTTCCAATGGAAAACTATTTAAATTTACAAGAAGATATGGATACGTATTTAAGGCCTTTTAAGATGAATATGAAAAAGCACATTGATGATGTGGCTAATAAATATATCAATATAGATACGATGCCTTATGCCTTATTGTTTGTGCCTAGTGAAGCTATTTATCAATTTGTTTGTGCAAAATGCGATGATTTATTCACATATGCCCTTCAAAAACATGTTATGTTAGTATCACCAACGACACTTGTAGCAGAAGTGATGACTTTATTATCAAGTACTAAAGATTTTTATAGAACAAGTCATATGGAAGAAATTGAAAGAAATATATTATTGCTTCAAGAAGATGCAAGTCGTCTTGTGGAAAGAAGTATAAAGGCAGAAAAAACATTGGAAACTTTGGCAACGCAATTTCATGCGGTTTCTATTTCTGCACAGAAATTATCAAGTCGAATGACTAAGATGGGAGAAGACGAATGATTAGTACATTAAAGGGAAATATAGCTTTGTTGGATTTTGATTTGATTGTCGATCCAACCAATCAACAAGTATTACCGATGCAAGGAGTTAGTGCACAAATATTTCATCAAGCCGGAAGTGAAATGATGAAAGCATGTCAAGAATTGAATGGTTTAGAGGTTGGGAAAGCTAAAATGACCAAAGCTTTTAATTTACCATGTAAGGCAGTTATTCATACGTGTGGACCACGCTATATGGATGGAACGCATAATGAAGATGAATATTTGGCCGCTTGTTATTGGAATAGTATGGCATTGGCTTATGATTATATGCGAAAAAATGATATGGAATCGATTAATATTGCTTTTCCATGTATTTCTACAGGTATCAATGCATATCCAAATCATGAGGCTTGTGTAATTGCGATTCAAACTGTAAAGCGATTAATGAATAAGTTTCCCGAGACAAAGGCGATTCATGTATGTTTTGTATGTGATAAAACAGAAGATTACATGTTATATAAAGAGGCACTTAGACTGCGATGAAATCTATGGTTGATTTATCCCACGAATTCATAAGGCCAGTTCTTCATAAACAAGCCATATGTGTGGATGCTACATTGGGTCAGGGAAAAGATACAGATTTCTTTTTGTCGCAAAATGTGCATAAAGTATATGGCTTCGAAATTCAAAGGGATGTTTTTGAAAGTACAAAAGAACGATTGGATGATCAAAGAACTTGTTTCTATAATGTGGGACATGAACATATGGAAGAATATATCCATGAAGAAGTAGATGCGATTATCTTTAATTTTGGCTATTTTCCTCAAGGAGATCCTAAAATTACAACCCAATCTTCTTCAAGTGTAAGTGCAGTCAGACAAGCTTTAAACCTTTTAAAAGTAAAAGGAAGAATGGCACTTGTGATGTATCCACATGATACGGGTAAAGAAGAGGCAATTTGTGTAGAAGAGTTTTTAAAGACACAAACAACGATTCAGGTACAGAAGGTACAGAATTTATTGGTGGATCATTGTCCATATCTATTATTAATTGAGAAAAGAAGATGATTTAGGTACTGTATATAGGTACCTTTTTCTGTTAAAATCATATAGTGAATTTTGAAATGAAGGAGTATATATGGAAGAAATAAAAGATAAAGATTATTCATTAGAAGCGGTTCCAGAAAGTGCAAGAAAAGGGTTTCGAAGTATGTTTTTTGTCATGCTTGGATTTACTTTCTTTTCTGCAAGTATGAGTGTAGGAGCAAAACTAGGAAATGGTTTGGATTTTAAAGAATTTGTTTTAGCGTGTGTCATAGGAGGTATTATTTTATCTATTTATTGTGGGATATTAGCCTATATAGGATCTGACACAGGACTAACAATGGATTTGCTTTGTCGAAAAGCTTTTGGTAAAAAAGGATCTTATTTATCAAGCTTAGTTCTAGGGTTTACACAAATTGGATGGTTTGGCGTTGGTGTAGCGATGTTTTCAATTCCAACAGCTCAACTTTTAGGTATCAATGAATGGGCATTGACAATTGCAGGTGGATTATTGATGACTTTGACAGCTGCTACAGGTATGAAGGCATTAGAAGTCGTAAGTACGATATCCGTCCCTTTAATTGTTGTATTAGGTGTCTATTCAATGGTTACTGCCACTACAGATGGTGGTGGTCTTGTGGCTGTGTTTGCACAATCGGCTGGTAAAATCAGTGTATTTACAGGCATTGGATATGTGATTGGTTCCTTTATTTCTGGGGGAACAGCAACACCGAATTTTATTCGTTTCGCGAAAAATAATAAAATTGCGGTTTGGACAACTGTTATTGCGTTTTTCTTTGGTAATACATTAATGTTTTGTTTCGGTGCAATTGGAGGTGCATTCACTGGCGCTGATGACATTTTCTATGTCATGATTGCACAAGGTTTGGCAATTCCTGCTATTATTGTTTTAGGAGCTAATATTTGGACAACAAATAATAACGCTCTTTATACAGGTGGTCTTGCGATTAGTAATATCACAAATATTCAAATGAAAATAACAACATGGATTGCAGGAATTATCGGTACTATCTTATCTATTTGGTTGTATTACAATTTTACAGGTTGGCTTAACATACTAAATTGTGCATTGCCACCAATCGGAATTATTGTCATTTTGGATTTCTTTATGAAAAGAAAAAAATATAAAGATAATATGGATGTAGGTGATTTTAATAGTTTCAATATTGTTGGTGTTATTGTTGGGGCTATTGTTGCGAATGTCCTTGCTTGGGGAATTGCAGCGGTAAATGCGATGATAGTTGCAGCCATATGTTATTTTATTGGATATGTAAGAAAGAAAGAGGCATAAAATGTTAATAAAAAATGCATGTATTGAAAATAATGAAGAATTAAAGTGTATCCGAATTGAAGATGGAAAATTTAAAGAAATCAAAAAGGATATAGAGCCATATGCACAAGAAGAAGTGATGGATCTTGAAGGGAAACTTGTTCTTCCACCTTTTGTGGAATCTCATGTTCATTTAGATACTTGTTTGACAGCTGGACAACCACATTGGAATATGTCGGGAACTTTATTTGAAGGTATTGAACGTTGGGAAGAGCGTAAGGAATTTTTAACTAAAAAAGATGTGATGGATCGTGTGAATAAAGTCATTCGTATGCAGGCAAGTCATGGTGTTCAACATGTTCGTACGCATGTAGATATCAATGATCCAAATTTAACGGCTTTAGAAGCTATTTTGGAATTGAGAGAAGAAGTGAAGGATTTCATGGACATTCAAATTGTTGCTTTTCCTCAATATGGAATTTTGAGCTATCCAAAAGGAAAAGAATTGTTGGAAACAGCTTTGAAATTGGGTGCAGATGCAGCTGGAGCTATTCCTCACTTTGAATTTACGCGTGAATATTCGGTCGAATCTTTAAAAATTTGTTTTGAATTAGCTCAAAAATATGGAAAGCTAATTGATATTCATTGCGATGAAATTGATGATGAAGCTAGTCGTGGACTTGAAACAGTGGCTACACTTGCTTATGAAACTGGCATGAAAGATCAAGTAACGGCCAGCCATACAACGGCTATGCATTCGTATAATAATGCTTATATGATTCGTTTAATGCGTATTTTAAAAATGTCAAACATAAATTTCGTGGCGAATCCATGTGTAAATGTTCATTTAGGAGGTCGTGCAGATACATATCCTAAGCGTCGTGGATTAACACGAGTTAAGGAATTAACAGAAGCTGGATGTAATGTTTCTTTTGGAACGGATGATATTTTTGATCCTTGGAATCCAATGGGAAGTGGAAATATGCGTGATCCTGTGTATATGGGAATCTATACTGGACATATGATGGGATATGAAGAAATTTTAAATTCATATAAATTTGTAACGACAAATGCAGCCAAAACTTTGCATTTAGGGGATAGCTATGGAATTCAAGAAGGAAATCCGGCAAGTTTTGTCGTGATGGATGCCAAAAATTACCATGAAGCTTTAAATTTGGATGCGCCAGTATTAAAATCTTACAAAGATGGAAAATTGATCGCATCTTGTACACCGGCAACACGAAAAATTCTATTTTAAAAGGTCCATAAGGACCTTTTTGTGCATTTATTTACTTTGAAGCATGAAATAATAGATTTCTGGTTTTGCCATAAAACGAAGATTTGTATGCGTACATCCTACCCCAGATGAAATGATATATGGAAAGGAAAGCTTTTTAGCACGAGAACGATTTAATGATTTTGCGCCATCAATGGATTTATATCCTCCTAAAATAGGGAATGTGATTTGCGTTCCATGGGAATGTCCACAAAGTGCTAAGGAGATGAATTTTGTAGATAATTCTTCATTTATCAATGTATCTGGCATATGTGTAACTAATAAGTTATATTGCGTATCTGCGGCAGTGATTTTACTAGGATCTGGTGTGTTTGATAATGCACTTAATGTAATGCCATCACTCTTTTGATTAGACAGAAGAATGGTTTCATTTTCTAGAATTTCAAATTGAGATTGATTCAATATGGAACGAACAATATCATTGTTGGCTTCATCCTTTTCACCTAGTACACAAAATTTACCAAGTGGAGCATTGATATTTGACAATTTATTCGTGATATAATCTATGTCTTCCTGGCTCATTTGACAAGATTCATCAAATAGATCTCCACCAAAAATAATGATGTCTGGATCTAAATGTTCGATTTTATCAAAGAGCTTATTCGCTCTTTTTTTATTTTCAAATTTTCCATACTGCAAATCTGTAAAATAAACAATCGATACATCATTCATAGATTCAGGTATCTTAGTGTCTTGTAGTGTTTTATATTGCACAATCAAATTATCGGGTTCCACATTTTTTGCGATACTTATAGATGCGGCCATACTGAATACAATCACAAATAAAATACCGATAATGATAAACATTTGTTTCTGTAACTTTGTCATGCAAATATTTTATCATAAAACATAAAAGACATCACTAGGATGTCTTAGGAGTTAAATATATCAACTGTTGAAATTGTGTATAAGAATTCTTCAAAAGAATTAGAATGTACTATGTCTTGTTGCAATTTTGTGTTTCCAACAATTTCAATAAATAAGTCATATAAATGTTCAAATTGTTTTTGTTCGCCTTGCTTAATACTAATCATAAATATAATTTGTACTTCTTCATGCTTATCATTCCATTCGACGGGTTGATCTAAAATCGCAACAGCTACTTTTGTTTCTTTAGAACATGCCTCCATAGGATGAGGAATTGCAAATATATCATTTAAGTTTGTACATGCGATGGATTCTCTTTCTAATACCGAATGGATAAAGGTGTCAGAAACAATATTTTGATTTTCTAAAAGATGAGCTAGTTCTGTTAATACATCTTCTTTTGTTACTTCATTTGATTTATGAATAAAGAGTTGCTTATCAAAAAATTTTGCAACGAAGTTTGCCTTTTTATCCATATGACTTAATCGTTTTGAAATTTTTTCAATATCGGTATTTTTTAATGTGAAATCAACAACTTCGACAGGAATATTATCTGATTGGATTGGTATTGTTGAAATAACAAAATCTATGTTTGCAAAATCATAGTGCATAAATTCTGCGTATGATATTTTATTGACAATAACAATTTTACTGTTAAAGAAAGTTTGAAGTCTTGCCTCTAACATTCGTGTAGTGGCAATTCCAGAGCCACACACTAAGACAACCCGTTTCTTTTGGTACATACTTGTGAAGCATCGTTCAATGGCAGCTCCAATATGTAAAGAAATATATCCGATTTCATCTTCTGTCAGTGCTTCAGAAAATACTTTTGCGGTTGAAGTTAAAGTGATTTCAAAAGGAAGAGGAAAATTTGTCTTTATTGTATTTAATAAAGGATTCTTTTTATTCATGTAAATATTTTTTGAAGATAAAATACTTGAAAAATGATTGAATAAATCCTTTTTTAATATGGCATCTGGTCGTAAATCAAAATTATATTCTTCGTAAATGACTTCTAAAAGTTTTGTGATTTGATTTTGAAGTTTCACTGTATTAACACTATAGATATTCATATGCGTATTGGATGCGATATGTAGATAAATATATTGTTTTTCTCCGCTTGTTATTTGGATATCAAACTTATTTTCAAGCTGAATACAAAGTTGTTCGATTAATTCGCAAATGTCATCTTGAATTGGAAATTGAACATCAAAAGGAATATAATTTTCTGTTTTAACTCTAGAAATCATCAATGCACAATGCATAACTAAATTTTTTCTGTCATAGTCACTCGCATGAATATCATGTTTATTTAATAATTGGTTGACTAATGTTTGTATTTCAAATAAATCAATATCTTTAAATAACATTTGTTCTTCTTTAGTGAATCCAATGATATATGTAGGTGTATCTTTACATAGAATTTCGTTAATCAGGCATTCACGCTTATCTTTTTCATTGCCAAAAACTTTTACACCAAGATTTGGCTTAGACACATAAATCAGATTATATGTTTCCAATGTTTCTTTTATAGGTTTGATATAATTTTGTAAAGTGTTACGAGAAACAAAGACTTCATTGGCCAAATCATCTAAGATGACATAATCTTGACTATAGAGTAATTTTTGAAGAATATATTTAATGCGATCATCTAAGGAATTAAAAGTTAAAACATTTGTTTGTTTCTCCATCTGATTTTGTAGTTCCTTAAATTTATCTTTATTATAGGACATTAGATAATAGCCACTTTTTCTCTTTAATAATATTTCACATTCATATTTTGCGATTTCCAAGTTAATTGCCTGAATATCTGTGCGAATAGTTCTGTCTGTGACATGAAATAAATTTGTGAGTTCTTTGATAGTTGTAAACTCATTTTTAGATATTTGAATAAATATCTCTTCCAATCGACTGTTTGAAAACATTCTTTGTTCTACACCTTCTCTTTCCTTATATATATTTATACCATAAGTGAAAACGGATACACAAAAAATGATTTCCGCTTTAAAGTGGAAATTGGAATGAACTATACTTTTAAAACTTCCACTTTTTTTGGAAATGGAATAAGTTGTTAAAAAAGTTGTGGAAATATAAAATGTAAGCGTGTTAAGAAAGGAGTCACACATGACAGGATTGATTGAAGATAATTATATTTTTCTAAATGAAGATTACAAATCAAAACAAGAGCTACTTTCTTTTATTGCTGCAAAAGCTGAAGAGCTAAATATTTGCGATACAAAAGAAGGGTTGTTAGAGGATCTTTTAGCTAGAGAAGCTGAGTTCTCTACAGGATTACAAGATGGGTTTGCGATTCCACATGCACGTAGTTCTCATGTAAAAAAAGTATCTGTTTTCTTTATTCGAAACAAATCCGTTTTGGATTGGGAAACATTGGATGATAGCGAAGTTCATTATTTATTTGCGCTATTAGTACCAAAAGAAAATGAAGGAAACATTCATTTACAGATGATTTCCAAATTAGCAACTTGTTTATTAGAAGATGATTTTAAAGATAAAATTAAATCTACTTCTGATAAGAGTGAATTGAAGGATTATATTTTAAAAAATATAACAGATTAGGAAGGAGAAAATAAAATGAAAATCGTAGGAATTTCTGCATGTCCAGCAGGACTAGCACACACACCAATGGCTGCAAAAGCTTTAGAAAAAGCCGGAAAAGAATTGGGGTATGACGTTAAAATGGAACAACAAGGAAGTATGGGCCAGGTTAATGCGATTACAAATGAAGAGGCAAAAGCCGCTGATTTTGTGATTATTGCCAGTGATCAAAAAATTGAAGGCATGGATCGTTTTGAAGGAAAACCAGTCATTCGTGTAAATATCACTACATGTATCAAGGCGCCTCAAGCAGTATTAAAAAAATGTGCAGCTGCTGTACAAAACAAGAAATAAAAAAAGACAACCTAACTGGCCAGAGCTAGATTGTCTACAAGCTATAATGAACTTGCGTGTCTTCATTATAGCATTAATGAATGAAGGAGAGAAAATAAAATGAAAAAATTTTTTAAAGACGCCACAAGTCATATTATGACAGGTATCGGATATATGCTTCCATTGATTATCGGAGCATCTTTGGTTGTTGCGATTCCAAAAATTATCGCATTATGTATGGGTATAACAAGCTTGGATCCATATGCTGAAACAGAAGGATTTACTCACATATTATATTTAATTGAACAAGTAGGTTGGACTGGTATTGGATTAACAAATACAGTTCTAGCAGGTTTTGTTGCTTATTCAATCGCAGATAAACCAGCAATTGGTGCAGGTTTGATTGGTGGAGCTTTAGCTTCAAGTACAATGGCAGGTTTTCTAGGTGCTATTATTGCTGCATTTATTGCTGGATATTCGGTAAAATGGGCTAAAAATCACATTCATTTACCAGAAAGTATGCAACAAGTAATGCCATTAGTTGTTTGTCCTTTTATCGCCACTGGATGTGTTGCTTTAATTATGGGTGTTATCTTAAGAACTCCATTAGCAGCTATTAACCTAGCATTAGTTGACTGGTTAAGAGCATTGTGTTCAGGATCTACTTCTCAAATTATTTTAGCATTGATCTTAGGTGCTATGATTTGTACAGATATGGGTGGACCTATCAATAAATCTGCATGGATGGCAGGTAACGTATTGATGACTGAAGGTATTTATCAACCAAACGTATTTATTAACTGTGCAATCTGTATTCCACCATTAGCTTATGCGATTGCAACAGTAATTCGTAAAGCTCGTTTTAGTGAAGAATTAAGTGAAGGTGGTAAAGGTTGCTGGGTAATGGGATTCATTGGAATTACAGAAGGTGCGATTCCATTTACATTGGTTAAACCAAGCCGCTTAATTCCAATCAACATGTTAGGTGGAGCTATTGGTGCTGCAGTAACTTGTTTGTTAGGTGCACATGCAGAAATTCCTCCTGTAGGTGGTATTTATGGATTTATTTCAATCCAAAACGGATGGGCATATTTAGTAGGTATTCTTGCCGGAGCCTTATTTATCGCAATTGTTTCAACAATTTTTGTAGACTTTAATGCAACAGAAACGACAGAAGAATCAATGAGCGAAGAAGATATTGAAATCGCATTTGAATAAAACAAGATAGGAAGATAGAAGGCTATCTTCCTATTTTTTAAAAAGGAGAATATTTATGAGTAAAAAAGTACATGTAGTTCCACATTCACATTGGGATCGAGAATGGTATTTCACAACATCTCGTTCAAAAATATATTTAATGAAAGATTTAAATGATGTATTAAATACTTTAGAAAAAGATGAAAACTTTAAATTCATGTTAGATGCACAAGCATCTTTATTAGATGATTATTTAAAATGGATGCCTCAAGATGAAGAGCGTATTAAAAAGTTTGTCAAAGAAAAACGCTTAATCATTGGACCTTGGTATACGCAAACTGATCAAATGGTAATTAGCGCTGAAAGTATTGTACGTAATATGTATTATGGTATGAAGCGTTGTGAAGAATTTGGTGGATATATGAACGTAGGATATGTTCCGGATTCTTTTGGACAAGCAGGAAATATGCCGCAAATTTATCAAGCCTTTGGCATCAAAGATTCTTTGTTTTGGCGAGGAGTCAGTGATGATATGGTCAAACATACAGATTATATGTGGGAAGGTGATGATGGAAGTGAAGTTTTCGTAACACAGATTCCATTTGGATATTATATTGGTGGCAATATTCCTGAAGAAGAACCAAAAAGTGAAGAATTCTGGCAAAAAGAATGTTTTGAAAAAGCAGGAAAACGAAGTTCAACTGACAACATTTACTTTCCAAATGGATTTGACCAAGCTCCGGTTCGTAAAAACTTATCGGAAATATTAGCAAAAAGACAGGCAAAAGATACAGAAAATGAATATAAAATTTCAACTGTAGAGGAATATATTGCGGATGTTAAAAAAGCAAATCCAGAACTTGAAAAAGTGAAGGGTGAACTTTTAATTGCGAAACACATGCGTATTCATAAATCAATTTTCTCAAGTCGTTCGGATTTAAAGGTGTTAAATACAGAAGTACAAAATTATGTCACAAATGTTATGGAACCAATTCTTGTGATGTCTAAATCATTGAATAATCCATATCCGAAAGAAACAGTTAAAGAAATTTGGAAATTGTTATTTGAAAATGCGGCACATGATTCAATTGGTTCATGTATTGCAGATACAGCCAATGAAGATGTATATGTACGTTATAAACAAGCTCGTGATTTAGCTGTGAATTTAGTTGAACTACATACTCGTTTGATTGCTACATCATTAAAGGGAAAAGAAAATAAGATTACGTTTACTTTATTTAATACATTACCTGTTGAGAGAAAAGAAACGATTGAATTTACTACATATTTACCAGATGGTGAATTTAAAATTGTGGACGCAAATAACAATAAAGTTCCATACACTGTACTAGAAAAGCGTGATTTAACTGATTATGTTTTAACACAAACAATTCGTTTGAATCCAAGTAAGGAAATTTATATTCCAAACAAAGTATATGAAGCAAAAATCGTGATTTCAAAAGATCATGTTTCAAGCTTTGGATTTGAACAATTAGAGTTAGTATTTAGTGGAAATGGAGAAGATCCTTATAAAGAATGTGAATATTTAGAAAATGAATTCTATAAAGTTACAATCAATAAAGATGGAAGCTTCAATGTTTTAGATAAAGAAAGTCAAAAAGAATATAAGAATCAAGGTGTACTTGTGGAAAATGGAGATGATGGAGATAGTTTTAACTACTCAATTCCACGTCAGGATATGGAAATCTATTCCACTGCATTTAAGCCGATGATCTATGTTAAAGGTTCAAGTTTAGTTCAAAAGGCAAATATTCAATTTGAAATGGTTGTACCTGAAGATTTAAAAGCACGTGCAGCTAAGCAAGCAACTTTTAAAATGCCAGTTGAATTAATTGTTGGATTAAGAAAACATAGTAAAGTTATTGATGTACAAGTAAATGTGGATAATCATGGTTTATCACATCGTTTATGCATTTTATTTGATGCTGGATTTGCCACAAAAACAAATATTGCTGATCAACAATTTGGTACAATTATGCGTCCAAATGGATATGAAAAAGAGATGGCATTGTATATTCAAAGTGCAAATACAAAAGAAGATAAAGTTGTTGATTCACTAGAGCCAGTGAATTGGCAACAATCAGAAACAACTTGGCAAGAACCACCAATTGCGATTGAACCATGCCAAAGTTTTGTATCATTAACAAATGATGAAGAAACTGTGTCCGTCATTCCTCAAGGAGTGCGTGAATATGAAATTATTGGTGAAAATAAGAATGTTATTCGTTTAACATTATTTAGAACGTATGGTTTTATGGGGAAAGAAAATCTATTGTATCGCCCAGGACGTGCTTCAGGAGAAAAAATTATTGAAACACCAGATGCACAATTATTGAAGAAGATGAGTTTTAATTGTGGAGTGGCATATTGTGCAAAAGCATTTAATGATTCAAACATTGCCAATATCGCAAAACAATACAATACACCAATTGAAGTAAAAGAATATTCAGAATTCTTAAATGGTCGCTTAATTTTTAGTCAGATTGAGGAAGAAGCAACAAACGATAATAACTTGACAATGTTAAGTATGGAAGGAAACTTAACAGTCTCAGCTATTAAGAATGCAGAAGATCAAGAAGGAATGATTATTCGTTTGTATAATGGTATGTATAAGGAAAATGCGAGTGGAAAATTGATTTTCACAAAACCAATCAAAAATGCATATGTGACAAATTTAAAAGAAGAGAAAACAGGCGAAGTCAAATATACAGATCATGAAATTGATTTAGGTTCATTAAGCCATTGTAAATTTGTTACTTTGTATGTGGAGTTATAATTATGAAGTATGCAGTCGCAATTGATATAGGAGGAACAAATACACGTGTTGCTCTAATTGATGAAAATTATGAAATTGAACAAAGAATTCAATTTCCAACAGATGCAGATGATCCTTATGCAACAATGAATCAAATTAAAGAAGTAATTGATGGGTTTGATAAGGATATTGTAGGTGTAGGTATGTCTTGTCCTGGCCCACTTGATTTGATGGTAGGAAAGATCTTAACAACACCAAATTTACATGGAAAATGGCATGGATTCTATGTGGAAAAAGAATTAGAAAACTTGATTCATAAGCCTGTCCAACTTGAAAATGATGCAAATCTAGCCGCTCTTGCAGAAGCTGTCATTGGCGAAGGAAAAGATTCTAATATCGTTCAATATTTAACAGTATCAACAGGACTTGGAGCAGGGTTAGTTATCAATAAAGAAGTATTTCAAGGAGCCCATGGCTTTGCGAATGAAGTTGCAAATACATGTCTTTGGAATAATGGACCAAGTCATGGTAGTATCTACCCAGGTGGAATTGAAGCTATCTGTAGTGGAACAGCTATTGAACAACGTGCTAAAAAAGCAGGTCTAGAGGTTGCTCATGCAGGTGAAGTAAATGATTTGGCACTTCAAGGAAACAAGGTTGCAAAAGAAATCATGGATGATGCAAAATTATATTTGGCAAATTATATTGCAGGCATACAAGCTTTTGTGGATCCAGAAATGGTCATTCTTGGTGGATCTGTCGCATTAAAGATTCCTGGCTTTGTAGAAGAAGTTGAAAGTCTAGTAAAAGAAAAAGTGTATGCAGTGATTGCACCTTTGGTAAAGGTGAGAAAATCAACATTAAATGAAGATAGTGGATTATTAGGTGCTGCATGCCTTGCATTTTCTAAATAATTAAAAATCGGATTGAGTAAATTACTCAATCCATTTTTTTTAAAAAAGACATCACTAGGATGTCTTTGTTCTTGGCTTTCTTGCATGGAAGCTTTTACGATTCTTTTGAAGTTCTTCCATAGTTTGTTTTGAATTCAAAATAACTGGAATTACAATTGGATTTCGATGTGTCTTTTTATATAAGAATGGTTCTAAAGTAGAACGTACACAGTTTTTAATTTCAGAGAAAGTTGTTTTTTCTTTCATCTTTTCTTGAAGTGAATTATTTACAATATATTCAGCTTCTTTGATTAAACCTTGTGAGTCTTTAATAAAGACAAATCCACGTGATACGATAACAGGTCGCATTAAGATTTTATTTTCTTTTGAATCAATAGCTAAAATAACGGCAACTAAACCATTATCTGCTAAAATACGACGATCTTTTAATACGGCTGTAGATAATCCGGAAATATCATTTCCATCTACATAGATATCATCACCTTGGTATCGCCAGTCACTTTGTAGTACTTTGTGATCTCTTAAAATAAGAATGTCCCCATTGGCACATACGAAAATGTTTTCTTTTGGAATACCAGTTTCCATAGCGGTTTGTCTATGCTGCATCAACATTTTATATTCACCATGAATAGGCATAAAGTACGTTGGACGAACTAATTGTAACATTAGTTTTTGTTCTTCTTTTGAAGCATGTCCCGTTGTATGCAAGTTATTCAAGATGGATTTTGTAAGTACGGTAGCACCAGATCTAAATAAGTTATCAATAACACGATTGACACTGGATTGGTTTCCAGGAATTGGATTACTTGAGAAGACAATTGTATCGCCTGGTTTTAAGTGAATAAAGCGGTGTGTACCATTGGCAATTCTTGATAGAGCTGCAAGTGGTTCTCCCTGACTTCCAGTACAAATAATACATACTTTGTCATCTGGAGTATGAGCAAGTTCTTCGGGACTTAAAAAGTCTGAATTTTTGACTTTGATCGTACCCATCTTTCTTCCAATATCAACAACGTTTTCCATGCTTCGTCCAAAGACGATGACTTTTCTTCCAAATTTAGTAGCTGCCTCGATAATTTGGGCAACACGATGTACGTTGGATGCGAATGTGGCAACAATTAAACGTTGCTTAGTCTTACGCATAATGTCTTGAATTTCATTGGCAACTTTTCTTTCTGAAATAGAGAAGTCTTCAACTCCAGAGTTTGTGGAATCAGACATTAATAAATCGGGTTGTGTAACACCAATAAATGCCATCTTTTGATAGTCAGCATTTGTTCCAACAGGCGTTAAATCAAATTTAAAGTCACCCGTATGAACGATAGATCCATTAGGACATGTGATATGTACACCTAAAGAATCTGGAATTGAGTGGATCGTATTAAAAAAACCTACTTTGAAGTATTTTGTAGTAATACTTGAATTTTCATCGATTTCTATAATTTTTGTTTTTTCTAGTCCTTTATGTTCGCTTAATTTTTTAAGAATTAAAGCCTTCGCAAAGCGAGGTGCATAAATTGCGTCAATCTGGACTTGTTTAAGTAAGAAAGGAATTCCTCCAATATGGTCTTCGTGACCGTGGGTAATTACTAAAAACTTTCTTTTTTTGTTCATGCGAATCAAATGGTGATAATCAGGAATAACATAGTCAACACCTAATAAATCATCACCTGGAAACAAAACGCCACAATCTACGATACAGATTTCATTTTCGTGTTCGTAGCAATACATATTTTTACCAACTTCGCCTAATCCCCCTAAGGCATAGATCAAAGTATCACCTTTTTCAACGTGATTTTTTGCATGATATGGTTTTTTGTTCGATGCATGCCCAAACGTTTGTTCTTGTGTTTTTGGCATATTCGACCTCTTTCTATAATTTAATGACTCTATTGTTATTATAGCAAAGCTAGTCAATTTAAAAAAGCAGAAGCTTAAATGACTTCTGCCTCATCATCACTTTTCCAAGGATTGTTGGCATCAATGTGATCATAGAAAAGTGTACCTGACAAGTGATCAATTTCGTGTTGAAGGCAAATTGCGAAATAGCCTTCGGCTGAAATGGTTACATTTTTATCTTGAATCAAATCATAACCACGAACTTTAATTCGAGCATGACGGAAAACATGACCAGGATGTTCACCTTTTACAGATAAACAGCCTTCTCCATTATCTAAGTATGCATTTTGTACAGATTCTGAAATGATTTTAGGGTTGACTAATGCGACCTCATCTACACCATCTTCATAAGGAATCACAACCGCAATCATTTGTTTTAAAACACCGACTTGAACGGCTGCAATACCAACAGCTGGCTGTAAACCTTCAGCTTTGGCAATTTCATCATCTTGTGAATTACGCACATAATCTAACATAGCCTGTAAAAGTTCTTTATCTTCATTGGACAAAGGCAATGAAACAGGCTCACTTTGCATACGAATTCGCTCATCAGTATCTAATATAATATCTTTGCTTGTTATTTTCATAGTAATCATCCTCGCAAGTATTCTATAGCATTTTCGAATTATTGACAAATGATTTTTGAAAATATGCTAAAATAGAATTTATGATGGGGGGATTATCATGTCCAAACAAAAACGGCGATCAAAATTATCGTTTTTCGCATTGGATCCAAAATGTGATAAATATATAAATTGGGCAGTTGCGCTTCTGTTATTGGCTGGAACATTCACGATTATTTCAACAAATGTAGGAAAAACAACATCTGCACCCAATATTGTTCCTAAAGTACTGATGAAGCAATGCATGTTTGTGTTATGTGGATATATTGCGATGTGGTTTATGAATAGATGGTTTCGTTTTAAATGGTATTCCAAATTGGAAAACGGAATTATTATAGCCCTTTTGATTATGTTGATACTTCCGCTTTTTTCTGCGGAAATTGGAGGAAGTCATGCCTGGATCTTGATTGGAGGTATATCTTTACAGCCAAGTGAATTCGCAAAACCATTGATTATGATAATTTGTGCTACGTGCTTATATCGAGCTAAGACAAAAACAGTCATGTTAAAAGAAAAAGGCCATCTTTTTATAAAGGCATGGGCTGCATTTATTGTTATATTTTTTATTGTGGCTATGCAAAAAGACATGGGAACATTGGTGATTATTTGTTTTATTTTCCTATCTTGTATTATGATTCCTAGATATGTGGTTTTACAACGTATGCAACGATTATTAAAATTATTCGTTTATGGAGCAATTGCAGCAGCCATTGTCTTATTTGGAATCACAAATATTGGTACTGAAATTATAAAACATACATCGCTTGCTCATATTGCAGTGCGTGTTGAAAATTTTAAAGATCCATATACCGATGTATATGGAGATGGATATCAGCCTGCTAACTCATTATATGGTATCGCAAGTTCAGATATTCGTGGAAAAGGTATAGGCAATTCAACTCGAAAATATGGCTATTTAACACAGGCAGATAATGATTATATTCTAGCTGTATTGCTTGAGGAAACGGGTGTTTTTGGGTTGTTTGGTTTAGTTATATTATATGGAATGATTGAAATTCGTTTATTTTATTATGCATTTAAAACAAGTGAAGACATGTATAAAGTAATATTAGGTGGAACGGGCGTTTATCTATTTATGCACTTTTTCTTAAATGCCGGAGGCGTTGCTTGCTTAATTCCTTTTACAGGAGTTCCGCTCTTATTTATTAGTAGTGGAGGAACAAGCTTAATGTCGATTATGTTGACAATGGGGTTGGCACAAAATTGTATTTGTTCGATTAGACGAAAGGAGATGGATCGTTTATTATGAGAATTGTGGCGGGAAAATATGGTTCTAGATCATTAAAGAGTCCTAAAAATGATGCGACTAGACCTACACAAGATAAAATCAAAGGCGCTATCTTTTCAAGTTTGGGAAATATTTTTGATGGCGGTAACTTTTTAGACTGTTACAGCGGAACTGGAAATATGGGATTAGAAGCTGTAAGTCGAGGTATGGATCATGCGACTTTAGTCGATAATAATAAGGGTGCTATCTCGGTAATCAAGGAGAATGTAAAAAACTTAAAGGCGGATAAAGAAACAAAGATTATTTGTGGAAATATTTTTACTGTGTTAGAGCGGCTAACATTAAAATATGATGTGGTATATATTGATCCTCCTTACGCAAAGCAGGAAAATGAAAAATTGATTCAGAAGTTAGATGATTTAGATATGGTAAAATTGGATGGAGTTATTGTTGTGGAAAGCCTTGAAGAAGAGGTGTGGCCTGAAAGGATCGCTTCTTTTACAAAATATAAAGAAAAGACATACGGTATTACGCGTATTTCTTATTATCAAAAAGAGGAGAATGAGTAATGAAAATAGCAGCATTTTGTGGAACATTTGACCCAGTGACATATGGGCATTTGGATATTATTGAAAGAGCAAGCAAATTGTTTGATGAGTTGGTTGTTTTTATTTCACCAAACTCAGACAAGAACAATGAGTTTACTGAAGCAAGAAGACTTGCATGGTTAAATGAATCAACAAAACATTTATCGAATGTAACATGCAAAATTCAATCTGGATTAGTAGTAGAGGCTTGTAAAAGTGTAAATGCTACTGTGCTGGTACGTGGAATTCGTAATGGTGTGGATTGTACATACGAGCAAAATATGGCGTTTATGAATGCAAGATTGGATGAGAATATCGAAACAGTTTGTCTATTTACACGACCTGAATATAGTTTATATTCAAGTTCAAATGTAAGAGAACTCTTTAAATATGGACAAAACATTTCTGGATTTGTTCCAGCTTGTGTATTAGAAGATCTTAAAAAAGGAGAAGAATAAAATGGAAAAGTTTATCGATTGGTTAAAGGCAAATGGATATAAATATAAAAATGAGGATATTTATTTAGAGGCATGTACACATTCTTCTTATGCCAATGAACATCATCGCCAAATGGATGATAATGAACGACTTGAATTTATGGGAGATTCAGTTTTACAAATTTGGAGTGCAACTCAACTATTTTTAATGGAACCAAAAATGCGCGAGGGACAAATGACAACACTTCGTGCACAAACTGTATGTGAATCTACGCTATATGTATTAAATAGACAACTAGGATGGTATGAATTTTTGCGTTTAGGTGTTGGCGAAGAAAAAACGGGTGGAAGAAATCGAGAAAGTATTTTAGCTGACCAGTTTGAAGCTTGTATTGGAGCTATTTATATTGATCAAGGATATCATGTGTGTGATGAAATCTTGACTAAATATATGAAGCCTGTATTTAAACAAGAAAAAAGCGAGGCTGTTACAGATTATAAAACACATTTACAAGAAGTAATTCAAGCAGACTCTAGAAAGACGATTCAATATAAACTATTAGAAGAAAAAGGTCCAAGTAATGCTCCAACATTTACTATGGGTGTATATTTAGATGATATTTTATTGGGGCAAGGAACAAGTAGTACGAAGAAAAAAGCAGAACAAAAAGCCGCTAAGGATGCTTTTGAAAAGATGGCTAAATAAAATGGAAGTATTTGAAAAATTATTAGATGCCCAATTATATGCTTATTTTAAAAATGCCTCATTTTATGAGAATCCCATTTTTCATGCAACACATAAAATGGTTGAGTTTTATATAGAATTTGAGAATGTAATTCCTTTAGAAGTATATGAACAGATCATCACAAAGCTGCAGCTTGCATTGCATGTACATGTGAAGTTGCATATTCATTCCAAAAATAATGCGGTAGAAATGGATGAATTAGATCGTTATGTGAATCATTTTGTGGAAAAATATAGTGATGTGAAGGATTTCCGTTTTTTACATCCATATCTAGAAAATGATACGATTTGTTTTTCAACACGAGATGAGTCTCGACTTGCAGCATTAAATTTAGCATTGCCAAGCTTGGTAGAAAAGTTAAAAGAAGTGGGTATCAATCAAGAAATTGTATGTAAAAAAGTAGAGGAAAATATTGCGATTGAAACGGCAAAGGTGCAAGTAGCTGCACCTGTTGTAAAACAAGAATCGGTTAAAAAACAATATCCTTCTTCAAATAGTTATAAAAAAGAATCGGCTACACAATATAAGATTGCGGATTTACGTGTTGGCTATTCGAATGTTCAAATTGAAGGTCACATTTTCGATATTGATAATCGTGTGATGAAAAGTGGTAAAACACTACAGATGCTATATATCAGTGATTATGATGATGCGATCGTTGCCAAACGTTTTGAAGGAGCTAGATGTCCAATTGAAGAAATTGAATCTGTAAAAAAAGGAATGCACGTCGTTTTAACGGGAGAAGTAGTGTATGATTCTTTTTCTAAGTGTGATTCTTTCATGGTAAGAAAACTTGAAATCACACAAGAAAAGAAAAGAGAAGATCATGCCAAGGTGAAAAGAACAGAGTGGCATGTACACTCTAATTTTTCGGAAATGGATGGAGTTTGTGCTATCGAAGAATTTATCCAACAAGCCTATGATTGGGGTATGGATTCAATTGGTGTGTGTGACCATCAAGTTGTTCAGGCTTTTCCAATGGCTCAACACAAGATTGAAGCTTTATCGAAAAAAGATCCAAATCGCGAATTTAAAATGTTGTATGGATGTGAAATGTTAGTGGCGGACTCTAAATATCATATTGTCTACAATAATGATCATCGAAGATTAGAAGATGCAACATTTGTCGTATTTGACTTGGAAACTACTGGTCTTTCGAATACGCGTGATGAAATTATTGAATTTGGTGGTGTGAAAATCAAAAATCGTGAAGAGGTTGGACGATTACAGATGTTCATTAATCCAAAGCGAACGATTCCTGCGCATATTTCAAATTTAACGCATATTACACAAAATGATGTGGATTGCGCAAAACCAATCGAAGATGCCTTAGATGAATTGTTAGAGTTTATTGGGGATTCCATTTTAGTAGCACACAACGCAACCTTTGACGTTGGCTTTATGAATGCAGCGTGTCGTAAAACAGGTCGTGATGAACTAACCAATCCGGTGATTGATACGTTACCACTATCATATGCGATGCTTCCAGACGAACAAAAACGCTTTAATTTAGGAAGTGTATGTCGTCACTATCGCGTGAGTTATGATGGGGAAGGAGCGCACCGTGCGGATTATGATGCGGATGTACTTTCACAAGTCATGTATAATATGATGAATCAATTGGGCCATGAAGCAACATTAGATACATTGATGGATATGGAAGGTGGATGTGAAAAGTATTCAAGCAAGAAGCCTTATGAAAGAAATCGTCCATATCACATGACCGTTTTTGCCAAGAATAAAGATGGCTTAAAAGAGTTGTTTGAATTGATTACTTTATCGCATACACAATATTTAGTAAGTATGGGTAAAGAAAATGGGCAGCCACGTATTATTAAGGAAGAAATTTCAAAGAAGTGGGATAATGGCAACTTATTAATTGGTTCTTCTTGTCAAAATGGTGAGATTTTTGAACTAGCTCATACAAGAAGTAAAAAAGAATTATTTGAAGCCATGGCCTATTATGACTATATTGAGTTACAGCCATTAGATTGTTATAAGAATATGTTGGATCGTGGAAGCATTACGGATGTGGAGGATTTAAAATGGTATCTACAGTTTATTTATGATACCGCAAAAGAAGCAGGTAAGATGGTTATCGCATCAAGTGATGCACATTATGTAAATCCAAATGAGAAACGTCTTCGTGATGTGTATATCAATGCCAAGGCAATTGGGAATGCTAGACATCCTCTATATATTTATAATAAGCAAGCGCGTAAGGCTACGAGCAATCCAAATCAGCATTTGTTGACAACGGATGAAATGTTGAAGGCATTTGAATGGATGGGTGAAGATGTAGCTTATGAGGTTGTTGTGGAAAATACAAATAAATTAAAGTTATTGACAGAACCTATCTTTCCAATTAAGGATAAATTGTATCCACCGGATATTGAGGGGTCAGACCAAAAATTGCGTGATATTTGTTTTGAAACAGCTCACCAATGGTATGGAAAAGATTTGCCAGACATTGTTGAAAAACGATTAACACGTGAATTAGATAGTATCATTGGTCATGGATATTATGTAGTTTATTATATTTCACACTTACTTGTAAAAAAGAGTAATGATGATGGATATCTTGTGGGTTCACGTGGATCTGTAGGGTCTAGTTTTGTTGCGACAATGTCAAATATCACAGAAGTAAATCCACTAACACCTCACTATGTATGTAAGAATTGTCAACATTATGAATTTTTAGATGGAGATGAAGCTAAGTCTGGTTTTGATTTACCTGACAAAGTTTGTCCTGTATGTGGAGAAATTATGCGTGGGGATGGTCAGGATATTCCGTTTGAAACATTCTTAGGTTTTGAGGGGGATAAAGTTCCCGATATTGATTTGAACTTCTCGGGTGAATATCAGCCAAATGCCCATGCATACACAAAAGAAGTATTTGGAGATGATCACGTTTTTAGAGCCGGTACTGTAGGTACGGTACAGGAAAAAACGGCATATGGATATGTCAAAGGATATGAGGAAGAGATGGAGTGTGAGCCTTTTAATGAGGCAAAGCGTGTAGATTTGGCCAAAGGTTGTGAAGGTGTAAAAAGAACAACGGGTCAGCACCCAGGTGGTATTGTCGTTGTACCTTTGGATATGGATGTGCATGATTTTACGCCAGTTCAATATCCGGCAAACAATCCAAATGCGACTTGGAAAACAACACACTTCGATTTCCACCAGATTCATGATAATATTTTAAAATTTGATATTTTAGGGCATGTCGATCCTACGGCTATGAAAATGTTAGAGCGAATTACGGGAGTCAATGTTCGTCAAATTCCAATGAATGATCAGGCAACTATGGCTATTTTTTCTACGACAGAATCACTGAAAATCGATACGACAAAATATAATGAAGTGACTGGAGCAGCTGGTATTCCTGAGTTTGGTACACCATTTGTTCGTGGTATTCTAGAACTTACAAAGCCGACAACATTTGCGGAATTAGTCACTATTTCTGGTTTGTCTCATGGTACGGATGTTTGGTTGGGAAATGCCAAAGATTTGATTGATAATGGAACTTGTAAGTTAAATGAAGTTATTGGTTGTCGTGACGATATTATGGTTGATTTGATGGGGTATGGTGTTAAACCAAAATTATCATTTACGATCATGGAAAGTGTTCGTAAGGGTAAAGGTTTAAAAGATGAATGGGTTACTGAAATGAAGGCGAACAATGTACCAGAATGGTTTATTGATTCTTGTACAAAAATCAAATACATGTTCCCTAAGGCCCATGCGGTTGCCTATGTTATGATGGCTGTGCGTATTGCATGGTTTAAGGTACATATGCCAGTACATTATTATTGTATGTATTTTAGTATTCGTTGTGATGCTTATGATGTGCAGACCATGATTCAAGGTGAGGCTGCCATTCGTCAAAGAATGGCGGATATCAAACATATGAAAGAGGATAAAACACAAAAACCAAGTGATAAAGAATTGGCTATTTATGATACGTTAGAACTTGCTTTGGAGATGGTTTTGCGTGGCTTTAGATTCTCGAATATTAGTATTAATCGTAGTGCAGCCACCGAATTTATTGTGGATCCAGATGATCAAAAAGCAATTATTCCACCTTTTACAAGTATTGATGGTTTGGGTTCAAACGTAGGCTTATCTGTTGTAAAGGCTAGAGAAGAAAAACCATTCCTTTCTAAGGAAGATGTATTAAAGCGTACACAGCTTTCAAAAACTTTAGTTGAAAAGTTAGCTGAAATGAATGCTTTAGAGGGATTGGATGAAGAAAATCAAATGACACTGTTTTAGGCAGTGTCTTTTTTAGTGTATTTGTAAATTTTTACATATATGTAGTCATATGATAAAATATTTACATTGTTGGAGGAGAGTTATGAAAAAGAAAGGATATAATATAACACTTGGCATTTTTATTGGCTTGATTGCAGGTGTTATTGTTGGAATTATTATGCCGGAATGGACAAATACCGCATTGAGCGTTGTTGCTTCCATATATATGTCGGCCTTAAAAATGATGATTTTCCCACTTGTATTTACAAGTTTAGTCATGGGAATTATTGGTATTGGGGATATTGCCAAAACAGGTAAAGTTGGTTTACATGCCTTATTATGGTATACAGGTACAACAGCTTTGGCTTCTGGTTTAGGATTGGTTTTACCTCGTTTATTACATTTGGGCCAGAATGCACATATTGTGGCAACCAAGACTCAAGTAGAAGCAGCTACATTTAATGGTTTGTTGGATACTTTACAGAATATTATTCCTTCAAATCCAGTAGAGGCATTCGCAACAGGAAATATGCTTCAAGTATTAGCTTTTGCCGTAATTATTGGACTTGCTTGTTTGGCAATCAAGGAAAAAGCAGATCCATTTGTGAATTTGTGTGATTCCATTTATCAAATTTCTATTTTTATTATTAGTAAAATTATGTATGTGACTCCATTTGGAGTATTCGCATGTATTGCCACAGTTATGTATTCAAATGGTGTGGATACAATGCTTCAATTAGGACAAGTATTATTGGCTTTATATATTACGTTCTATTTATATGCATTTATTGTTTATGGTGGTATGGTTAAATTCTTTGGAAAATATAGTCCAATTCAATTTTTTAAAGATATTGCACCAGCAGGATTGAATGCGTTTGGAACTTGTTCAAGTAGTGCTACGATTCCTATTTCATTAAAGTGTGCTTCAGAAAAGATTGGGATTCCTGAAGAAATTACATCTTTAACTTTACCTTTGGGTGCAACAATCAATATGGATGCTGTTTCGATTTTGATGTCATTTATGATTACATTTTTTGCGACAGCTTTAGGTATTGATTTAAGTATTGGAACAATGGTAACTGTCCTTGCTTGTAACGTATTGTTAAGTGTTGGTACTCCAGGCGTTCCAGGTGGTGCTATTGCTGCTTTTGCGGCATTGTGTCCAATTGCAGGAATTCCAACAAATCAAATCCTAGGTGTTTATATTTCAGTAAATACTTTGTGTGACATGGGAGCTACTTGTGTGAATGTCATTGGTGACTTGGCTTGTTCAACTGTATTAAAGCAGACCTTACATTTTAAAAAGAAAAAATAGGATGAAGACAAATAAAACAATCAGTGAATTTAAAGAGTTTATCGCCAAAGGCAATGTGATGGATATGGCTGTGGGAAAATCGTTACTTCCTTGGTAAATGATATATTGATGCCGATTGTGGGTATTTTAATTGGTGGACTTGATTTTACAGGTTTAAAAATTCAAGTAGGTACAGTTGCAATTACGTATGGTAATTTTATTCAAAATGTTGTAGATTTTTTAATTGTAGCGGCATGCATCTTTACAATGTTAAAATTTTTGGCTCATTTTAAAAAGACAACGAATGATCAACTTGATCAAAAAGAATCTAAACAAGATGATACTGTTGTCTTATTGGAAGAAATTCGTGATTTGTTAAAGAAGATAGATAAAGTAAATTAAATATGTGATCAACAAGAGTATACCAGCTTTTTTGTCGAGTACTCTTGTTTTTTTAGTGCAAAGATAAAGGACAAGACCAATCAATATTGCGACAAAAGAATCAATAATAAAGTGAGGTTCAAAAGGTACGGGAGTAATAAGTGCACTTGATCCTACGACAAATAAGATATTAAAGATATTCGATCCAATGATGTTTCCAATCGCGATATCGGCATTGCCTTTTTTGGCTGCTGTTACAGAAGTGACAAGTTCTGGTAATGAAGTTCCTAAGGCAACGATTGTTAGGCCGATAAATCTTTGACTGACACCGAATGAAATGGCAATGTTTGTAGCTGCATCTACCGCAAAGTTACTTCCAATCATTAAACATACAAGTCCGAGTGGAATAAATAAAGGATTTGTTTGTTTGATTTCAGTTTCTTCCATTTGATTCTTAGACATTTTAAAAATGTAGTATAAGTAACCAAGAAAGAATAACCACATAATAATTCCATCTAAACGAGAAATTGTTGTGTTGATACCTAATAATATCAATACAAATGTTACAAGTATCATAAATGGCATTTCATATTTCATCGTACTATTTTGAATATGTAAAGGACGAATCAGTGCTGTAATGCCAAGAATGATTCCTACGTTTAGAATGTTACTTCCAACAACATTTCCAATTGTAATGGCAGCATTGGATTTTAAAGCAGCAGTAATAGAAACAAAAGCTTCTGGTAGACTCGTTCCCATCGCAACGATAGTAAGTCCAATAATCAGTTGGGGTATGCCAAAACGTGAGGCGATACTACTAGCTCCATCGACAAACCAATCGGCTCCTTTTAGCAGTAGAATAAATCCTAATACTAATAAAATTATGTTCATATAGTTCCTCCTGGACCAGATAAAATAAAAAGACTCTGGTCTTATATACCAAAGTCTTGCCATTTCATCACAGTCCGGATTTAATATCGTATTGACGAAGCTGTAAACACATATATGTGCAGGCTACTCCCTTTATGAGCATATTATACATATTTTGTTCAATAAAATCTATGTTTCATTGTAAAAATATCTTAACAAATGCAAGTTTTCTAGAAAAACATCAATTTATTTCGTATTAGATATAGGGGGTGAGTAAATCACGTGAATAAAATTAAAGACAAAACAATGAAAGAATTTCTAGAAAACAATGCCTATTTTGTCGACTTCTTTAATGCATACTTCTTTGATGGAGAAAGAGTTCTTAAACCTGAAAACTGTATGGAACTTGATTCAGAGATGAATGATTCGAATATGGATATAGAAAAGCATGTGGATGTAATTCGTAAGTACAATGATGGAAATCTTTATAGTGCATTCGTTATTGAAAATCAAAGTTGTGTGGATATGTCCATGGTTGTAAGAGCGGCTGCATATGAGTTTGTAGCGTATGACAGAATGTTAAAGAAGTTAAAGAAGAATAAGGCTAAAGAAAAACTACCCATGGTGCA
>ERZ837487.93-NODE-93-length-120933-cov-11.379531_pt1 | contig 120933 bp, 98 predicted proteins | sample MGYA00519911_ERZ837487 | MGnify/ENA primary metagenome ERZ837487 (study PRJEB31850, sample SAMEA3708818) | human gut metagenome | biome: human gut; feature: human-associated habitat; material: faeces | place: China | collected 2014 ... | reverse complement strand
CTGACAGCTCGCTGGCAGGTTTATGAATGTAAGAAATGCAAGGCTGAACTGTTACATTTTTGTTAAGTAAGTCATTTTATGTAAAAAAACCATGCAGCACTTAAAATGATTAAGCACAGCATGGCATAATATTTATATATTCCGTGCAATTATATCTTCGCACAGCAAATCATTTACAATATGTATTGTAGTTCCTTTCATACCCGATGATTTAGTTTCAATTATACCTGCACTCTCACACTTTTTCAAAGCATTTACTATAACAGATCTGGTTATACCAACCTTATCAGCAAGCCTGCTTGTAATAAGTATCCCTTTTTTTTCTTCGCCAAGCTCTGCCAACACATACATCATCGCATGTGCTTCAAGTTTTGACAATGTTTTTATCGCAGCATATATATCATGCTCCTTGTGATGCTCCTCAGAATTTTCTTCACTTTCCGCTCTCTGCATCGCAAGTCCTATAACTGTAGCGCCATATTCTGTCAGTATTATATCATCTATTGAAAAATCATTATTTTTACGATAGACAAACAAGGTACCCAGCCTTTTGCCTGACATACATACCGGTGCTATCATTGCCCGATACTCTAATATATTATCGCATTCTAACCCAATAGTCAACAGATTTACATTTTCCTTTGTGGATAAGATATTCATAAATCTGTCTCTTATGGCACTGTCTATATAGTCTCCATATCCTATATCTTTTATTTTCTGAAATCCCTCGATGCCCTGACATTCCTTTAGTCCAAGCACCTTTCCTTTTTTACTCGTGAGCAGTACATTGACATTAAGCTCATTTGACAACACATTGCAAAACTGTCTGAAATCAATTTTATCTGATTCCTGTTCAGTCAAAAGTTTATTTATCTTTCTAGTCTTATCCAGTAACTCCAAACTCATTTTATTTCTTTTCCTTAGCCTCTACATAACCACATTGTTCATCCATGCACACAATTTTATTTCCTTTTTCAACCATTGCTCCGCCACATTTTGGACATTTCTTTTCTGATGGTTTCTGCCATGACATAAAGTCACATTCAGGATTGTTGATGCAGCCATAGTATCTTCTTCCTTTTTTGGTTTTCTTTATTACAATATCATCACCACACTTAGGACACATAACTCCGATTTTTTCATAATAAGGTTTTGTATTCCTGCAGTCCGGAAATCCCGGACACGCAAGGAATTTTCCATGAGGTCCATATTTGACGACCATATTTCTTCCACATTCCTCACAGATAACATCCGTAACCTCATCCTCGATCTTTACCTGTTCAAGTTCCTTTTGTGCCTGTTCCACTGCCTCATGCAGATCCGGATAAAAGTTTCTGACAACCGTCTTCCATTTTACTGAACCGTCCTCAACTCTGTCCAAAAGCCCTTCCATATATGCTGTAAAATTTACGTCCACGATACTGGCAAAGGATTTTTTCATAATATTATTTACAACTTCACCAAGCTCTGTAATATAAAGATTCTTTTGTTCTTTTGCAACATAATGTCTGTTTATTATCGTTGAAATCGTAGGGGCATAGGTACTTGGTCTGCCTATACCAAGTTCTTCCAGCGTTTTAACAAGTGATGCCTCCGTAAAGTGTGCCGGTGGCTGGGTAAAGTGCTGCTTTTTGTCAATCTCTTCAAGACCAAGCTCCATTCCCTTTTCAATCTTCTTAGAAAGAGCCTTTTTATCTATTTTATCCTCATCTGTCTGATATACAGTAAGATACCCCGCAAACACAACTTTTGAAGATGCAGATGTAAATCTGTATTTGTCCGAATCTATCTTTACTGATTTTGTCTCATATTTAGCATCTGACATCTGGCTTGCCACAAAACGTTTCCATATAAGCTGATACAATCTGAACTGATCTCTTGATAAAGAGTCTTTAACCTGTGCCGGTGTAAGATCAACATATGTCGGTCTTATCGCCTCATGTGCATCCTGTATCTTTTTTTGACTCTTTCCGGCTTTTTCGTTCTGGTTAAGATACTCCCCGCCATAACTTTCTCTGATAAAATCAGCAGCACTCTGTTTTGCTTCATCTGATATTCTCGTAGAATCTGTACGCAGATAGGTGATAAGACCTATAGTCCCTCTTCCTTTTATGGCAGTACCCTCATAAAGTCCCTGTGCTACCCTCATCGTCTTCTGTGTTGCAAAATTAAGTGTCTTTGCTGCCTCCTGCTGCAATGTACTTGTAGTAAAAGGTAACGGGCTTTTTTTGGTCCTTCCGGAAGTTTTAATATCTGAAATTTCAAACTTAGATTTTTTTATTTCTTCTATTATCTTTTCTGCCTGCTCTTTTGATTCAATGGTCATCTTTTCTTTTAAAGTTCCATAGAAATCTGCCGCAAGAGGTTTCTTCTCTCCGTCAATCTTAAACTCCCCTGACAATGTCCAATACTCTTTTGCGATAAAGGCATTTATCTGTTCTTCTCTGTCTGCTATTATCCTTAAAGCAACAGACTGAACCCTACCCGCACTAAGTCCTCTTTTTACCTTTGCCCAGAGCACCGGACTAATCTGATAACCAACCATTCTGTCTAGCACTCGCCTTGCCTGCTGTGCATCAACAAGATCCATATCTATCTTTCTTGCCTGTTTTATGGACTGCTTAACAGCATTTTTTGTTATCTCATTGAATGTAATACGCTTTGCATTTTTGTCATCAAGTTTAAGTGCCTTTGACAAATGCCACGATATAGCTTCTCCTTCACGATCCGGGTCAGTTGCAAGATAAACTTTATCAGCTTTCTTAACTTCTTTTCTAAGTTTTGCAAGAAGCTCGCCCTTTCCCCTTATCGTAATATATTTAGGTTCAAAATCATTCTCAATATCAATTCCAAGCTGGCTTTTGGGCAAATCCCTTACATGACCATTTGAAGCTATCACTTCATAGGTACTTCCCAAAAATTTTTTAATAGTCGTAGCTTTTGATGGCGACTCAACAATTACCAGATTCTTTGCCATACTGTTTCCTTCCTTTCACCCAGGCTTGCAAGATCTCATATCTTTATTGCATAATAATTGTTTCCGACCGTGTCAATAAGCCCCTTCATCTCAAGAGATAAAAGGCAGTCCATCACATCAGGGATGCCAAGTCCCGTTTCAGATGCAACTTCTGATACATGTGCCGGCTCCAAACTTAAACTAGCATACACTATTTTTTCAGCGGTTTCAAGCAAAAGATTATTTTTTTTATTTTTAATCTCAATATCTTCACTATAAAATATGCCAAGTGCATCTAAAATATCTCTGCCGTTTGTGACTAAGCAGGCTCCGTTTTTTATCAGTTCATTACTCCCATAATAAAAGCTGTCATTTATACTCCCGGGTACCACAAATATGTCCTTTCCCTGTTCTAATCCAAGCTCTGCCGTGATGAGCGAACCACTCTTTTTTCCCGCCTGCACAACAAGTATTCCATCAGACAGTCCGCTTATTATCCTGTTTCTTCTCGGAAAGTTTCCTGCCACCGGACTTACACCGGGTGCATACTCTGAGATTACACCTCCCCTTGTCTGCATCATTATATATTCATTTATATGCTGCCTCGGATAACATATATCTATCCCACATCCAAGAACAGCAAATGTTCTTCCTCTTACAACTGACATTGCCCCCGTCTGGCTTTTTATATCAACTCCCCTTGCAAGTCCGCTTATCACCTGCACACCGTACTTTGCAAGTTCACGCCCAAATTTTTCCGCTATACATCTTCCCTCGTATGTTGCATTTCTTGCTCCGACAACTGCTACTGCCGGTTTATTATTGTCCGGAAGTTCCCCCCTGTAAAAAAGACTATACGGAGGGTCATATATATTTTTTAACTTTTCAGGATAATTCTCTGCTCCGATATATGTAAAATTTGTCCCTGCATCACACATTTTCTGCCATTTTTTGCTTATATTTTCGATATTCCTGCTGTCAATAAGTTTTTGTATCACATCTTTCCTTATACCGTTTACTTCATACAGTTTCTCACTATCCGCTTGAAAAACAGCTTTTTCACTCCCGAAATAATTTATTAGTCTTTCTCTGGTTTTTGTCCCGACTCCCTGAATACAGCTAAGCCAGAACGGATACAAAATATCTTCACCTGTTTTCACATAGTCACCCCCCAATACTTCTTATCTGCGGTACGGTAACATACTGCCTCTGAAATATGTTTTCTTTTTATTTCCCCACTTTCGTCCATATCTGCTATTGTCCTCGCAGTCTTTAGGACCTTGTGATATGCCCTCGCACTAAACTCCATGTTCTCAAATATATTTTCAAGATATTCCTTTGCCTCATTATCCATGACACAATATCTTTTTATCATGCCTGCACTTAGTTCTGAATTAAACAATATCCCGTCATTTTTATAGCGTTCTTTTTGAATATGGTGAACTTTTTCTATCCTCTTTCTGACATTATATGAATTCTCACCTTTGTCACTGTTGCTTATTTCTCCGTATTTTAATATTATCGTTTCAGTAAAAATATCTATCCTGTCAAGCAATGGTTTACTTATCCTGCCGAGATAATTTTTTATCTGTCCCTGCGAACAAGTGCATTTTTTCCTGTCGGGGTAATATCCGCACTTACATGGATTTAACGCAGCCGTAAGCTGAAACTTTGCAGGATAACGGTAGCTTCCCTCCAGTCTTGAAACATTTACATACCCATCCTCTAAAGGCTGTCTCATCACCTCAAGCACCTGTCTTTGAAACTCCGGCAGCTCATCAAGAAAAAGCACACCTCCCGACGCAAGGCTCACCTCCCCCGGCTTTGGATACCTGCCGCCTCCTGCAAGTGCCGTCTGAGTAACAGTGTGATGCGGAGACCTGAATGGTCTTTTTTGCACAACCGGATTTTCCTTGTTTAAAAGACCGGCAACGCTATATACTTTTGATATTTCCATTCTCTCTGAAAATGTAAGTTTTGGCATAATACCGGGTATGCACTGTGCAAGCATTGTCTTTCCCGTGCCCGGAGCGCCAATGAGTGCAATATTGTGCATACCTGAAACGGCAACCTCTACCGCTCTTTTTGCCCCCTCCTGACCCCTTATGTCAGATAAGTCATGTTCATCGTTTTCTACTTTAAACGGCATCTTGTGTTTTGTGTCGGATATGTACCCGGCAATATCCTCCGAATTCAATATCTCAACCATCTCTTTAATATTTTTTACACCTATGATTCCTACATCATCTATGATACCTGCCTCACAAACATTGTCAAAAGGCACGATACAATACTTAAATCCGTTTTCATATGCTGTATAAACTCTGGGAAGTACGCCATTAACTGATTTGATATTTCCATCAAGACCTAACTCACCGATAAATAGAATTTGTTTTAAGATTTCTTTGTCTATATAACCAAATGCCGCCAATATTGCAACAGCAATAGACAGGTCAAATGATGTCCCATCTTTTCTCACATCAGCAGGAGAGAGATTTATCGTTATCTTTTTAGGCGGAAATCTGTATCCGCTGTTTTTTAATGCAATCCTTACCCTCTCTCTTGCTTCTTTTACTTCTGACGACAGATAGCCTACCAGAACAAGACCCGGAAGTCCTTCTGATATATCTGTCTCAATATGTACTACACAGCCGTCTATTCCAAATATGGCGGCACTAAATGATTCACTATACATAGTCTACCTCCATGCACAGCAAATCTACCCGTAAATCATAATGTTATATTATCAGAACACTCTGATATTTACAAGCTGTAATTTTATTTATCAAGAATTTTTTTCAGCTCTTCCATAAATGTATCTACATCTTTAAATTCTCTGTATATGGATGCAAACCTGACATATGCAACCGCATTGAGTTTTTCAAGCCCCTCCATTACAAGTTCTCCTATAAGGCTGCTTGGTACTTCATTTATCTCTTTGTTGAATATCTCCGTCTCCACCTTATCCACTAACAGATTCATATCGTCAACCGATATAGGCAGCTTGTGACATGACCTGAACACTCCTCTTTCTATCTTTGCACGGTCATAAGGCTCTCTTGTCTGGTCTTTTTTTATGACAACAAGAGGTATCGACTCTACCTTTTCATATGTAGTAAATCTTTTATTGCACTTATCACACTGTCTCCTTCTCCTTATAGATGTATTTTCATCTGCCGGCCTGGAATCTATAACTTTTGTATCTGCTTCTCCGCAAAATGGACACTTCATCGCTGTTTCCTCCATCAAATATATATTATATTGAAAATATTTTTAGTCTGTTTCTAATATCATGCTCCCCGGCCAAATATATATCGACCTGTGGCTTTTGCCCATGCTCAATATATTATAATAGAAGAAATCTAAATTGTCCATTATATAAATTGTTACCATTCACATTTGTGAAGACATTTTGATGCTTCGACCTCAACCAATACAACATCCGCACCAATCCTCTTTACACACTCATATGGAATTATATATTCACTGTCACGCCCTATAATGCCAAACACCTTACATGGTCCCGGTATTATCAGCGAGCAGATTCTGCCTGTACGCTCCTCAAAATCCACATCGCAGATATTCCCAAGACGCTCCCCGTCACACACATTTACTACTTCCTTCTCCCTAAGCTCACAAATTCGCATAAAGCCCCCATAATAATCAAAGATATTGTTTCATAACCTTAAGTGCTCTTTTTTCGAGACGACTGACCTGTGCCTGTGAAATACATATTTCATTTGCAACTTCCATCTGTGTCTTCCCTTCATAATATCTCATCTTAATTATACGGTTCTCTCTTTCAGACAGGTGATCTATCGCTGCTTTTATCGACATTTTCTCCACCCAGTCCTCCTCAAGATTCTTTTTATCACTTATCTGATCCATGATATATAGTGTATCTCCACCCTCGGCAAACACGGGTTCATAAAGTGACACTGGACTCTGTATGGCATCCAGTGCAAATGCCACATCTTCGGGCGTTGTTTCAAGCATTTTTGCTATCTGCTCTATCCCTGGTTCTTTTTCGCTCTGCTTCATAAGCGCTTCTTTTGCATATATGGCTTTATACGCAAGATCTCTCACCGACCTGCTCACCCTTATGCTGTTATTGTCCCTTAAATACCTGCGTATTTCCCCAATTATCATCGGAACAGCATAGGTACTGAATTTTACATTCATTGTCACATCAAAGTGGTCAATAGCTTTCATAAGACCTACACAGCCTATCTGAAACAGGTCATCACTGTTTTCTCCGGCGGCACCAAACCTCTGGATTATACTTAAAACAAGTCTCAGATTCCCCTTTATAAATTTTTCCCTGGCTTCTCTATCGCCCTTTCGTATCTTAACAAAAAGCTCCTTTTTCTCTTCTTCGGTAAGCAATGGTAATTTTGATGTATTTACACCACATATCTCTACTTTATATACAGCCATCATAACCTCCGGATATTTTGAAATTAAGCTTATACAAAGTAGGATTTACCAAATCAGACGATTCTATTCCATTCTTACTATTTCTTTTTTCAGGCGTCTGATTATTTTTTTCTCAAGTCTTGAAATATATGACTGGGAAATCCCCATCATGTCTGCCACTTCTTTCTGCGTTTTTTCTTCCCCATCAGCAGAATTTATCCCAAATCTTAACTCAATAATCGTTCTTTCCCTTTTGTTTAACTTTGACAATGCCATTCTAAGCAGTTTTTTGTCAACTTCATCCTCCATGTCTTTTGAAATAACATTTTCATCAGTGCCAAGAATATCCGATAAGAGAAGTTCGTTTCCATCCCAGTCAACATTTAACGGTTCATCGATAGAAACCTCAAGTTTAAGCTTATTATTACGCCGCAGATACATAAGTATCTCATTTTCTATGCATCTTGACGCATATGTAGCAAGCTTTATGTTTTTAAGCGGATTAAAGGTGTTTATCGCTTTTATAAGTCCTATCGTTCCTATTGAGATGAGATCTTCAACTCCGACCCCGGTATTATCAAATTTTTTTGCAATATACACTACGAGTCTGAGATTATGTTCGATAAGATTACTCCTCGCCTCCTTATCCTCATCACCTCCGAGTTTTTTCATAACCTGTTCTTCTTCCTCTATCGTAAGCGGAGCCGGAAGTATCTCTGCCCCTCCTATATAATGGATTTCTCCGCCCCTTTTGGGGAATATAAATCCTCTTATCTCCGGCATCATCCTGAATTGAAATCTGTTTGGTATTGACACTTTTACCATTTTTGTCCTCCTTTTTGCACAGGTACAATCTATATTAAAGCATTAATGCCCACCTGTTGTACCATGCCTTTTTATTTTTTTATTGGAACAGTTTAATATCATCTGAACATCACCGGTTTTATCAATTCTTTCACTAACTGCTCCTAAAAAGTTCATCATAATACTGCCATCCATAAATATCAGTTTTTCAAACCTGTATGTTTCAAGCAGTCCGCTGCCACCTATTGAATTATAAGGTATCAGAATCGGTTTCTGCTTATCCCTCACTCCCATTTGAACGACTGTCTCTTTTGATATTATGTTTACGGGTTCATTTGTGTATGGACTGAAAAGATTATTTCCCGTGTCATACAATACATTAATATTTTTTTTTACACTGCCATGTATAAGTGTGGCACACATTATAGTCTCACACTTTTCAGCTTCATTCTTAATAATATTACGCATCACAAAAAATAATGCATACAATATCGCAAATGAAATGATATTAAAGATAAACGCCTTTTTAACATCTGCACTTTTCATATCGCCCATATGCTCCTGCATGAACAAAATACATCCGGCGGTAATACTCACACCAAACATCAATATAACCATATCCGTGAGAATCTCCGTCAGTACACTTCTCTTTTTATTGCTCTTATATTTATAGGATAACCCTATCAGCATCAACACGCAAAACACGCAATATGCACCATCCGGAACAACACTTCTCTGCTCTAAAACATTTATTTTATGTATAACTGAGATAAGTGCCACCACGGCACAAGCCACCGCCCATCGAAACGGTGTATATTCCTTTCTGCGTATAAATGCCACAAGCCACACCAGAAACTGGTTCATTACAAAGTTTAAAATCCAATAAAAATCAGCATAAAAAGAGTACACAAAATCTTAACCCCCGTGTTCATGTGATGTTAAAATCATACTACACTATTTCTTATGCGTATTTTGTCAAAACAGGTCCATTTTCATAAATTTAATTATTATCTTTACACCACAGTCGTGCATGAACGGTAATATCAAATAAAAGGTGCAGTAATCACAGAATTAAATTTCAAAAGTCAATGCATACAAAAAAGACATGACATCTAAAAAAGATTGTCATGTCTTTTTATATAATTCACCTCTAAGCATTTTCATTGAAAAATCTCTGCTTCAGAAACATTACTTACTTTCCGTCCGCTTAGTCCAGATATAATGTAGTAAAATTCCAAAGAAGCGGTTTTCCTGCACTAAGACAAACATTGTCCTTATCTTCAACTTTTGCGATAAATGCGTTTGGTATGTCTTCATCCACGATACCATTTTCTTTCGCATATTGCAGCGACATATATCCCTCATCAGCATCATAATCAATCTCATCTGTAATCTGATAATGAGCTGCATCTATCTTATATCCTTCAAGGCTCTTTCCGTTAAAGTATATCTTTGTATAATCTGTAAAACCCTTTCCCTTGACAATGTAACCCTTTTTATTTTTCCTTACATCTTCAAGCGTAACAGGATAAGTTCCCATCTGAAGATTTGACTGCACAAACTCATTCTGACCGTTATAGGCATATTTTTCTCCATAGAACCAGTCATATTCAAGAGTCTTTAAGTCCGAAAGATAAGAATTGCTGTTCCAATCCATCTGCTGATGGTATCTTGTTATAAGCCCCTCATGTATCCCCGCCTTTCCGAGAACATATGAATACAACTGATATGCAGCCATATCCTTATCTGACTTTTTAAGACCAAAATTATCCCAAATAACATACTGCGTCTGATACAAATCAGAATTTTTGAGTTCATCTGCTGATATATCAAGGCTTGGAAGATGATCTCCATAAAGAACGAGAATAGTCTTCTCGTTTCTCTTCCGTAGTCTGTTTATGAGATTTCCAATCATATTGTCAACCTGTGCAATCTGATTTACATAATAAGTGTATTGGTTTTCCATACCTTCTTTTGCACCGGTAACTTTTATCGGCTGTTCACCTTCAATATCAACATCATATTTACCATGACTCTGAACCGTAATTCCAAATGTAAAGTCTGAACCCTGTGTAGAATCAAGTGTCTTAATTATCTGCGGTACCATCACATCGTCATTTACCCAGCCGTTTAGATTTTCCTTAAGACCGTTCATATATTCCATTGAAGTAAATGTGTCAAATCCAAGATTCTTAAAAACAGTATTTCTTCCATAGAATGTAGCATTGTTATTGTGAACACAATGCGATTTATATCCTATCGAAGCAAGATCATTGCATACGCTCTCAGAAGTCGTGCTCTTAAGAACTGTCTTATACGGATACTCACATACACCAAAATCTCTCTGACGCATACCGGTAAGCACTTCAAACTCAGTATTAACTGTACCTGCACCAACCGTAGGCACTTTTAACAGTCCACTGGAATAATTTTTACAAAGTTTGTGGAATACCGGTAACGGATCTTTAGAAAACTTTAAATTTTTCATATAATCCACATCAAAAAATGACTCTAACTGTATCATTATAATATTTGGCTTATCATCACTATTTTTTGACTTTGACTGATTTTTTGAGCTGTCATCAAGTTTATTCACAATTTTCTTAACTGACTTCTCGCTGTAATCATCAGGCTCTGATATACCGGTATCTATAATACTGTTTGTAAAGCAGTAAACGAAGCCGTAATTTTCATATGCTTCAGATATATTTGTATAGTTTGTAGCAAGAGCCTGTACAGAACCGCTTGAACTTTTCATAAATACGAGTGCAAGCGAAATTGATGCAACTGCCATAGCTGAAACCACTATGTGTTTATGATTTCTCTTATGATGTTTTGGTGCTCTTCTATAAAGTGACACCATAGCAAAGCCCACCACGCCGGCTGCAACCACCATCATAAGCACATTTAAAACCGTGAGATAATGACCTGACACACTTATTGCTGTATTTATCATTGTAAAATCAACTGCAGAAAATGGTGTGACCCTGAAGTGGAGTATCACAAAATTTGCAACACCAAAACAAAGCCATACGACTGCCACTGTTATAAAAACAAAAATCTCCCTTTTGAAAAAAAGTGCAACTGATAATGTCAGCATTATTATGAGAGCATTAAACGAAAATAACACAGGACTTGAAAACATATATCCTATTCCTGAAATCAATGACTTTCTGCTCAATGACTCTATTATTATTTCCAACAATACAGGCATCATCAAATACCGAAATATATATGTGAACGCTTTCTTCAAATTATAATGCATTAAAACATCCCCTTTATATGCCATCTTATCTTATGAACCGACTACTATTCTGTCATATTTTTATATATCCTTGCAACTTTGTCAACCGGACCTGATGCAACAAGCCTTCCACTGTCAAGTATTATCGCCCTGTCACAAAGTCTTTTTACCTGTTCAAGTGAATGAGATACAAAAAGTACGGTAACTCCGTTGTCAAACATACTCATTATCTTTTTTTCACTTTTAGTTCTGAATTTCTTATCACCTACCGACAAAACTTCGTCAAGTATAAGAATATCAGGCTCTACAATTGTAGCTATCGAAAAACCGAGACGGGATTTCATTCCTGAAGAATAGTTTTTTATAGGAACTTCTATAAATTCTCCAAGTTCTGAAAAATCAACTATCTCGTCAAACTTTTCATCAAGAAATTCTTTTGTATAACCGAGCACTGAACCGTAGAGATAAATATTTTCTCTTCCGGTGTACTCCGGACTAAATCCTGCACCAAGTTCAAGAAGCGGAGCTATAACACCTCTCGTTGTTATTTTTCCTGCTGATGGTTTTAAAACTCCTGACACCACTTTAAGAAGTGTACTTTTGCCTGAACCGTTAAGACCTAAAACTCCGAGTCTCTGACCCTTTTTTATCTCAAAATTTATGTCTTTGAGTGCCCAGAACTCACTATATTTTAAATCTCTTTTTAAAAATTTTATAACATATTCTTTTAAGTTGTCAACTCGTTCCTGATTAAGATTGAAACGCATTCCAACATCTTTTACGCTGACTGCAACATCTTTTTTCACAGCAACCTCCTGAATTATACATACAATATAAATTTATCCTGTTTCTTGTAAAATAATACCGAACCGACTATGACACTTACAATTGCAAATATCGCAGAATGGATACAATAGCTCATGTCCATTGGTTTTCCATACAAAACGGCATTACGGAAATTTGCTATACACATATACAACGGATTAATATTAAACACCCATCCGTTTCCCGTATTTATAACTCTCTCTGTCGTATAGAATATAGCCGATGCATACATGATAAGCATACTTACTACAGTCCATATATACTCAATATCCCTGAAAAATACATTTAATGTAGCAAGGATAAGACCTATTCCGAGAGTCATAACAAACAATATAACTAATGGCACAAGTCCCTCTATAATATGCCATGTAGGCTCTACTTTAAGAACTGCACCTACTCCTACAAGTACAATGAGCGATATTAAAAATATAACAAAGTTCGATACAATCGCAGCTACAACATATATATACTTAGGTACATATACTTTCTTTATCATGGCGGCATTTCCACTTACTGCCTTTAGTCCTGCCTTTGTAGCTGATGAGAAAAATGAATACAAAAGTCGTCCACACAATATATATACCGGATATGTCGGATCATCTTTTCCAAACAATGTACCAAACACAAGTGTAAGAACTATCATGGTAAGGAGTGGTTCAATAAGTGTCCATAAAATACCAAGATATGATCTTCTGTATTTTAATTTAATATTCTTTTTCACAAGTTCGTACAGAAGGTATTTATACTTGAGAAAATTCTTTAAATGATTTTTAATCTTCATATTTAATGCTGCTCCATATTTGATAAATATATGTTTACGGTTACAATCTGCCTTTTAAGACAATTACTTTATCTTATATATTTAATGTGTCATTTGTCTGTCAAAAGGCAAGTCAAAGGTAATTATAACATAGACTTACAAAAAGTCAAATGATACGTAACAGTTCAGCCATAAAAACATATTGCTACTTTTATTAAAATAAGATATACTTTAATTAATATGATTTGAGAAACGGGGGATTTTATGAATAATTTACATATGTCAGAAATTCTGTCATCTAAATATGATGTACATTTAGATTATCAGATTACCATGTACGATCAGCTTCCGTACAAACGCAATGCAGATTTGTGTGGTGAACAAAATATTGCTATGTATAGCGGACACATTATAAAATACTATATGTGCGATAACAAAGAGGATTCTTTCGAGGTGGACAACCACGATGGCGAAATAAAAACACTTCTCGCAGACATTGAGGCAAATACCTCCGTCACACCAACCGTAGAAGATATTTCTGATAATGAGGATGATATGCCTGAGGGCATTTCACAAAAACAGGTGCAGACACTTCTCGATGACAAACCTGAACCTGAAGATATTTCAGTAAAAGAATTTGAGTCTTTTGACGATGTCCCTGATAATGAACCAAATCCTTCCATACCGACTGTTGATGCATTCGCCGGTATAGAAGACTGGTAGTGCAAAAGACTGTCCGGGTAAAACTTTAGCTCTGATATTAAGTTTTACCCGGACAGTCTTTTTAAGTATAGGAAAATGCTCGTAAAGTAGTGTAGCATCAGGAGCAAAATGCTGGTTTTGCTCTTTTTTATTTCATTATATTTTTATTTAATTTAATATTTATTTCATTATATTTTTATTTCTTTTTTTTCCCAAACATTCCTTTTTTACCGTGCTTCTTTTCATCGGATGGTGTTTCATCTTCATTTTTCTCACCATACATCGCTTTGTCAAATGCTTTAAGAAGCTCTTTCTGTTCTGAGTTCATCTTTGTAGGCACTTCAACTACAAGCGTTACATAGTGGTCACCACGCACCTGCTTGTTTCTAAGCGATGGAACACCTTTATTTCTAAGGCGTACCCTTGTGTTTGTCTGAGTTCCCGGTTTAACGGTATAAATAACCTCGCCGTCAACAGTCTTTATGCGTACATCACCACCGAGTGCTGCCTGTGCAAATGTGATAGGTGCAGTCGAGAATATATCTCTATCCTGTCTCTGGAAGATAGGATGTCTTGAGACAACAACCTCAACTAAAAGGTCACCTCTCTGACCGCCGTTCACACCCGGCTCACCCTTATCGCGTATTCTAACACACTGACCGTTATCGATACCGGCAGGAATTGAAACCGAAATTTTCTTTCTCTTACTTATATATCCTGAACCGCTGCAGTCTGAACAACGCTCTTTTATTATCTTTCCTGTTCCGTGACAGTCAGGACAAGCCTGCACATTTCTCACAACACCAAACAAAGACTGCTGTGTAAATACGACCTGACCTTTACCACCACACTTCTTACAGGTTTCCGGTGATGTTCCCGGCTTAGCACCTGTTCCGTGACAGGTTGCACACTCTTCTTTCAGTGTAACATCAATTTCCTTGTCAACACCAAAACAAGCCTCTTCAAATGTAATCCTTACTGATGTACGGATGTTCTGACCTTTCATAGGACCATTGCTCTGACCTCTTGAACGGCCGCCGCCAAAGAAATCTCCAAAAATATCACCGAATATGTCACCCATATCCATGCCGCCAAAGTCAAAGCCACCTGCACCACCGGCACCGCCATCAAATGCTGCATGACCGAACTGGTCATACTGTCTTCTCTTATCTGCATCACTAAGAACTGCATATGCCTCAGATGCTTCTTTAAACTTAGCTTCGGCTTCTTTATCCCCCGGATTCATATCCGGATGATATTTCTTAGCCAGCTTTCTATATGCTGATTTAATCTCGGAATCAGACGCCCCCTTACTGACACCCAAGACCTCATAATAATCTCTTTTCTCTGCCATAAAACTCCTCGTTTCCGTGCCAAAGCACACAATCCAAAAATAAAATCACAAAAACAACCATAAGGCCGCCACCGTGGGAGGCAGCAGCCTAAAAATCTTATATTTAATGTGGGAAGAACAGCTATGCTGTCCTTCTAATGTTAAAATGCTCTAAGCATTTCAACTTCTTTGCCTGGTTGGAAGAACGGCTCCGCCGTTTCTTCTAATGCCAAAAATGCTACCAGCATTTTTGGCTATTTATACCTCGCGGTAATCTCCGTCTACTACATCATCAGCTCCGGCATTGCTGTCATTTGCCGTTCCTGCTCCGGCAGCTCCCATGTCAGGACCTGCACCTGCTGCACCCTGTGCCTGAGCCTGCTCATACATCTTCTGGAATACACCCTGTGCACTTTCCATAAGTTTTTCTTTTCCTGCTTTAAGCTCATCAATCTCACTGTCAGTCATTGACTCAGGATTTGTTTTCTCAACAACAGCCTTAAGTGCATCAATATCTGCCTGAACTTTTTCTTTCTCAGCAGCATCTACCTTGTCTCCTGCTTCGTCAAGAGCTTTCTGTGTCTGGAATACCATGCTGTCTGCTTCGTTTCTTGCATCGATTCCATCTTTACGCTTCTTATCCTCAGCCTCAAACTGTGCTGCTTCCTTAACAGCCTTATCAATATCTTCATCAGACATATTTGAACCTGCTGTGATAGTGATATGCTGCTCTTTTCCTGTACCAAGGTCTTTTGCTGAAACATTTACGATACCGTTTGCATCAATATCGAATGTAACTTCAATCTGTGGAACACCTCTTCTTGCAGGTGGAATACCATCAAGTCTGAACTGTCCAAGTGACTTATTGTCTTTAGCGAACTGTCTCTCACCCTGAAGTACATTGATATCAACTGCACTCTGGTTATCAGCGGCAGTAGAGAATATCTGGCTCTTCTTTGTAGGGATTGTTGTGTTTCTCTCGATAAGTCTTGTAGCAACTCCACCCATTGTCTCGATTGAAAGTGAAAGTGGTGTTACATCAAGAAGAAGGATGTCTCCTGCACCTGCATCTCCTGCAAGCTTACCACCCTGTACTGATGCTCCGATAGCTACACACTCATCAGGGTTAAGTGATTTGCTAGGCTCATGTCCTGTAAGCTGTTTAACCTTATCCTGTACGGCAGGAATACGAGTAGAACCACCTACAAGTAATACTTTTCCAAGCTCTGAAGCTGTAATTCCTGCATCGTTAAGTGCATTCTGAACCGGAGTAGCAGTAGCTTCTACAAGGTCATGTGTAAGTTCATCAAACTTTGCTCTTGAAAGATCCATGTCAAAGTGCTTTGGTCCTTCTGCTGTTGCTGTGATGAATGGGAGATTGATATTTGTTGTTGTAGCTGATGAAAGTTCTTTCTTTGCTTTCTCAGCAGCTTCTTTCAATCTCTGGAGTGCCATTTTATCTGTTGAAAGATCAATGCCCTCTTTATTCTTAAATTCCTGAATCATGTAGTCTGTAATTTTCTGGTCGAAGTCATCACCACCAAGATGATTATTACCTGATGTTGCTAATACTTCGATAACGCCGTCACCAATCTCAATGATAGATACATCAAATGTACCACCACCTAAATCGTAAACCATGATCTTCTGCTCTTTTTCATTGTCAAGACCATAAGCAAGTGCGGCTGCCGTTGGCTCGTTGATGATTCTCTTTACATCAAGACCAGCAATCTTACCTGCATCCTTTGTGGCCTGACGCTGTGCATCGTTGAAATATGCCGGAACAGTGATAACTGCTTCTGTTACTTTCTCACCGAGATAACTCTCAGCATCTCCTTTTAATTTCTGGAGAACCATTGCTGAAATCTCCTGTGGAGAATATTTCTTATCATCTATAGTTACTTTATAATCTGAACCCATATGTCTCTTGATAGAAGATATAGTCTTGTCAGCATTTGTAACTGCCTGACGCTTTGCAGGCTCACCTACAAGTCTTTCTCCTGTCTTTGTGAATGCTACAACAGAAGGTGTTGTTCTTGCTCCCTCTGTATTTGCAACTACTACAGGTTTTCCACCTTCCATAACTGCTACACAAGAGTTTGTTGTTCCTAAGTCAATACCAATAATCTTACTCATAATGATTGCCTCCTATATCATAATCTCTTTATTTCATATATTATTTATTAGAAAAATAACTGATAAAACTAATTAACTACTTTTACCATACTGTGTCTTACGACACTTTCTTTATACATATAGCCTTTCTGCATTTCCTCTGCAACTGTTCCGCTCTCCAATGAATCATCATCGACAGCCATAACAGCATTGTGAAGATTTGGATCAAATTCTTTTCCAACTGCATCTATAGGTTTAACTCCCATCTCATCGAAAGCTGTGAGCATCTGTTTATAAACCATCTCAACACCTTTGACAAACGGTGCGTCTTTTTCTTCCTCAGGTACTCCCTGTAATCCTCTCTCAAAATTGTCAATAACCGGAAGAATCTTTTCGATAACACTCTTTGCTCCGACTTCAAACATCTGACTCTTTTCTTTTTCAGAACGTTTGCGGAAGTTTTCAAACTCGGCAAGCTGTCTCACCCTCATATCTTCAAGCTCTTTAACTTTCTCCTCGAGCTTTTCAACTGCCTTATCCTTTTTCTTGCCGAATTTCTTTTCTTTCTTTGGAGCTGCTTCCTTTGAAGCCTCTTCTTTTTTATCTTTTGCATCCTCCGCTGCTTTTTCTTCCTCAACAGCTTCATCTGCGGTATTATCTTCTTTTACTTCTTCAATATCAATATCTTTTTCTATATCTTTATTCTCTGCTGCCAATTCCCTGCCACCTCTCTATTTTTGCTTTTTTTTGAATATATCATCAAGCTCAGACATAAGCGACTGTAATGTACTTACAACCTTATCATAATCCATTCGCTTTGGTCCGACGATACCAATCTTTCCATATACACCTTCGTGAATCTTGTATGTTGCCGTTACAACCGAACAATCTTTCATGGTATCTACTTTTGTCTCATTTCCAATGTAAACCTGAATATCATGAGTGTCGCCCGGCTTACTCTTGCCCTGACCGTTTTCTCCTGATTCCGACTCTGCCGTATCAAGCCAGTCACCTATAATATTTTTTTCCTCAAACGCATTGAGTAACTCCGTTGCACTCGCCTTATCCGAGAGCTCAGGATATTTCAAAATATTTGTTGCTCCACTTGTATATATCTCCAGATCATCATCTTCCGTAAGTGCCTTTCCGATAACCTCCAAGACTGAATCAATGACCTCCGTATGACTGCCGACCTGTTCCTTTATCTTTCTGATGATGGCCAGGTTCATCTCGGTAACATCAAGTCCGTTCAATGTGGTATTTAATATAAAATTTAACTTTACCATCATTTCCTGGTCTATATCACCCTCAACTCGCACCATCTCATTTTTAACTACATTGTTGTCAAGAACTATAACAGCAAGTATGCTGTCGGCATCAACCTGTGTGAGCTGTATAAACTTAACTTTCTTTGACTCATATCTCGGTCCTGAAACAAGTGTCGCATAATTTGTATTGTTTGCGAGCAGCTTTGCAACCTGCTTAAGCAATACATCTATCTTTCCTGCTTTCTGTTCCAGCTCATCCTTAAGGTTCATAACCTCACTCGTCTTGTCATCGAGCATCGTATCTACATAAAGACGATAACCTTTATCAGAAGGAACCCTGCCTGCCGATGTATGAGGCTGGATGATATATCCCATCTCCTCAAGATCAGACATTTCATTACGAATAGTCGCTGAACTTAGATTGAGGTCAGTATCTTTTGAAATCGTTCTTGAACCTACCGGCTCTCCGGTTTCAAGATAAGTCCTGATAATCGTTTGAAGTATCTTTAACTTCCTATCATCTAACTCCACTTAACCACTCCCTTCTGCTTCTCTGTTAGCACTCTTTGTAGTGGAGTGCTAACATCTATAAAGTAAGATAGCACGCATACAAAATCTTGTCAAGAGTATTTTGAAACTTTTTTTATTTTTTATTACAGTTCAGTCAAAAAACAAGAAAATGAACCATTATATTTTTTCACCTTTAAAGTCGATATAATAAATATAATACTTAAATGACTTTGCAAATCTCTTTATAAGTATTATTATGATGCAAGGGTCAAAACAGCTTTTGCCCCGGAAATCATTATAATAGTAGAAACTAACACATTGAAATGAGGAGTATTATGGATAATAATGCAAGCAGAATAAATTCATTAAACACAAACAGAATGAATAGCCAGACGGCTGGCGGACAGAACCGGGCAAGAACCGCTGCATCGGGAACCAATAGTGCAGGTGCTCAAAATCCCGGAAATATTTCAAGGACTCCGGGCGGCAACAGTGATTACGGCGTTGCAAGAAGTGCCACACAGTTAAAAGCAGGTGACATCGTCAAAGGTGAGATTTCCGACCTCAGAGGAAACCAGATAACTGTCACTCTCGACAACAATACCATTTTAAAAGGATATATAGCTGACAGTTCAAAACTTTCCATCGGACAGACCGCCGCTTTTTCGCTCAGCAGCCCAAATCCCGGTCAAATACTTCTTTCACCAGTATCAAACAGCTACTCTGATACTGAACTTAACCTTATCAATAAAGCACTTGAAGAAGCGGGACTTCCAAACACTGAGCACAACCAGGCAACTGTAAAGGCTCTTATGGACAATCTCCTCCCTATAAACAAGAACTCTATCCAGTCACTTATGCAGCAGGCATACGATTGCAAGACAGAGGACTTTTCAACATTAGCGATAATGAACCGTCTTATGATGGATATAAATGAAGACACCGTGACCCAGTTTTCAAGCTACAGGCATGGAACTTACCACCTTATAGACAAGCTTTCATCACTTTCAGAACAGATACCGGAGCTCCTCAGTTCTCTTTCTGAGAATGCAGCCTCCTCATCTGTTGCCGCATTTGGTGAAAAACTTATAGATATATTGTTTCAGTCCTTTGACAAGGCAAATAATACCTCACAGCCGCAGACAATTTCATTTCTCAGCAGCGAACAGAGAAATGAACTTTTAAATCTTTTATCGGGTACGGCAATGACCGAGGACACTTTAGAACAGCTTGAAAACGGTACTCTCTCTCTAAGAGATGCACTTACGATGCTTAGGGACTCCGCAGGCGGCAAGTCACTTGTCTTTCCCGGCGGTATGGATGCCACAAATGAACTGTTTCAACAGACACTTTTAAATATAGACAGTACTCTCGAATCTGCAACCGATATTTCAGTGCTTAAAAACTCTGACTTATTTAAGAACATCCCTACGATAAATGAAAACATTGAAAATGCAGAATCGGCTGATACAGAAGCTTTGGAAGAACCAAAAAATACTGCCGATACTGAAAACGCAAAAAATGTAATTGAGGAACTTCCAAAGGGGAATACATCCGAGAACAGGATAGGATTTGCCGCAAAGTTTCTTCACAATATTACCGAGACGGCAAAAAATTCCATCAACAACATGCTTCAGCAGTCATCACAAAATACTGACAACAGGGAAATTTCAACCTCCGGAACGGTCATTGACACACTTTGCGAAAAGTTTAACTCACTTGGCATTGAAAACGATTATCTAAGCACATTCCTTGACAAAGACGCAAGAAATGAACTGTTAAGTACATTATCAAAACTTCCGGTCAGCAAAGCCCTTATCATGAAGATTACATCAGGTGATGCCACCGCAAAAGAAGTGCTTACCGTAATCAAAAATCTTATACCGCTCTCTGACCCCGAAACAATAAATGAACTTTTCAGGTCACAGTCCTTTGAATCCATATTTTCAAAGGTACTTGAAAGTAACTGGCTGCTCTCACCACAAAAATTAAAAGACGGTGAAAACATAAATAATTTTTATAACAAGATGCAAAAACAGTTAAAAGATTTCGATTCACTTATAAGTACCAATCTCTCAGGTGACGATTCCGACAGTCTCGGCAGTCAGGCAAGAGATGCACAGAGCAACATTGATTTTATGAAAACATTAAGCGAAGCATTTTCGTATTTTCAGATGCCTTTAAAATTAAGAAACCAGAATACACACGGCGACCTTTATGTCTACACCAAAAAGGAAAAGCTGAGGAAAGACCCAAACAACATACATGTATTACTGCATCTTGATATGGAAAATCTCGGTGCACTTGATGTATATCTCGATAAAAACCACAATGAGATAAACACTAAGTTCATATCCGACAATGACAGGTCGATAGATCTTCTCTCGACAAATGCCGGCCTTTTAAAAGATGCATTAAACTCACAGGGTTATGCTTGTCATGTAAAAATAGAAAAAGCTGATGCAAGCACCAGCACTGTAGATGAATTTATCAATGCAAAGATAAACACACAACAGACAACCGATATGAAACGGTTCTCGTTTGATATAAGGGCTTAAATAAGGGCAAAACCTGCGTTTCGCCCTTATTCACACTACTTTACGAACATTTTCCTATGCATTAAATAAGCCCCCGGTACATCTATAGACAGACCGGGGGCTTTACAATAATCAATTATTCATTTTTTCATCGTCAGAATGATTTTTCAAATACTCATTTTCTATATCGTCAAATATATAGTCAAATATCGACGGCATACCTACAAATTCACAACCGTAAAGCGTTGTACCATCATCTTTTTGTTTTCTTCTGACTATCTGAACCACGCAGTTTAAACTGTCATTCTTCTTTTCAAATTCAAGTCTTGAATTAAAATAAAATCCAATAGGCAAAACACTTTTTGCGACAAATCCGATACCATTTCTTGAAATATCCGTTATCTCAATAGGTGCATTTATGTTCTTTACATGAACATTATCCTGTTTAAACAATGATGATACATCAAGATGCATTGTTATCGGTATTCTCTTACTTCTTCTTTTTTCAGCACCCATACCTTACCTCCATTTTAACACTGCCGTTCACACCCTGATGCATCAGGCAGTTTTTATATTATGACTATGAGTGTCAATAAGTCTATAATGCTCATTTGTGCAGACAAAATCGAATTTTATACTTTTGACACTTACATCATATTCTTTATTTGTCAAGTATCTCTTTTAATATCTGGTTTATCATTCCCGGATCAGCCTTTCCCTGTGTTGCTTTCATCGTCTGACCCACAAGGAAACCGATAGCCTTTTTCTTTCCACTGTGATAATCCTCTACTGACTGTGGATTGTCGGCAACTATCTTTTCGATAGTCTCTTTTAAAGCTCCATCATCAGTATCATTTTTAAGACCATTTTCCTCGACATATTTCTCAGGATCAATATCCTCGTTAAATATCTTTTCAAAGACTTCTTTTGCAACTGAGCTGTTTATAACCCTGCTTTCTGCAAGGTTTATAAGTTTCGCAAGATTTTCAGGCGAGAACTTAAGCTGTTCAGGCTCCATCTCATTTTCTTTCATAAGACGCATTGTCTCGACCATAAGCCAATTAGAAACCTTTTTAGGATTGTTGCATATTGCCGTTGTAGCTTCAAAAAGATCAGCAAGATGCTTATTCCCCGTAAGAATGTCCGCATCATATTCAGGAAGTTTGTATTCTTCAATATATCTCTTGAATTTCTCATCCCTAAACTCAGGCTGGTTTTTCTTTATCTCGTCAAGCCATTCATCACTTATGATAATAGGTACAAGGTCAGGCTCAGGGAAGTATCTGTAATCCTGTGCATCCTCTTTTGAACGCATAGCATAAGAATACTCTTTTGTATCATCCCATCTTCTTGTCTCCTGAACAACCTTTTCTCCTGCTTCGATAAGGTCTATCTGACGCTCTCTCTCTCCTTCTATCGCTCTTGCGATAGCTTTGAAAGAATTAAGGTTCTTCATCTCCGTTCTCGTGCCAAACTCTGCCGCTCCGACTTCCCTTACCGAAAGGTTCACATCAGCACGCATTGAACCCTCCTGTAATTTACAATCAGAAGCACCGAGGTACTGAACAATAAGTCTTAACTTTTCAAGATATGCGATAACTTCCTCAGCAGACCTCATATCCGGCTCAGATACTATCTCGATAAGCGGTACACCTGAACGGTTGAAATCTACAAGTGAACTTTCACCCCACTCATCATGCACGAGCTTTCCGGCATCTTCTTCCATGTGTATCTCATGTATTCCGATGCTCTTTTTGACACCGCTCTCTGTCTCTATATCAATATGACCGTTGCGGCAGATCGGCTGGTACAACTGTGAAATCTGATAATTCTGAGGATTATCAGGATAAAAATAATTCTTTCTGTCAAATTTGCAATTTTGTGTAATAGTACAGTTTGTGGCAATACCTACTGCTGCGGCATATTCAACAACCTTTTTATTAAGTACAGGAAGTGAACCCGGCATACCCGTACATACAGGACAGGTATGTGAATTTGGCTTGCCGCCAAACTCTGTAGAACATCCGCAAAAAATCTTTGTCTTTGTGGCAAGCTCTACATGTACTTCCAATCCGATGACTGTTTCATACTGTTTCATACTTTACCTCTTTTCCATTATTCTGCAAGCGGACTGTGTTTAAAATCTCTTGTCTGCTCAAAACTGTATGCTGCACGTATAATGTTTTTTTCCTTAAAGCAGTCACCAATAAGCTGTAAACCTATCGGCAGACCTTTTGAATCCGTTCCGCATGGAACAGTTATACCCGGAAGTCCGGCAAGATTTACCGAAATAGTGTATATATCTCCAAGATACATCTTAAGAGGATCACTTAAACTTTCACCAAGCTTTGGTGCTGTTGTAGGTGCAGCCGGTCCTAAAATAACATCGTATTTTGCAAATGCTTCATCAAATGCTTTCTTTATGAGAGCCTTTGTCCTGAGTGCCTTAAGATAATACGCATCATAATATCCCGAACTCAAAACGAAAGAACCGAGCATTATTCTTCTCTTTACTTCTGCTCCAAAGCCCTCTGAGCGGGACTTTTTATACATATTGTGAAGTCCGTCGTACTCTTCTGTGCGGTATCCGTATTTCACACCGTCAAATCTCGCAAGATTTGAACTTGCCTCAGCACAGGCGATAACATAATATGCAGGGATAGCATACTCAACGAGGCTTAAATCAAACTCCTCAACTATCGCACCTTTTTCTTCAAGAACCTTTGCAGCGTTTAGGATTGCATCTTTTACTTCGCTGTCAAGTCCCTCACCGAGATAATCTTTAGGAATACCTATTTTCATGCCTTTTACATCATCCACAAGTGCAGATGTGAAATCAAGGTCATCTCTCTTAACGGAAGTTGAATCCTTTTCATCATGTGAAGCTATTATCTCAAGAATAGTAGCACAATCGGTGACATCTTTTGCAACAGGTCCTATCTGGTCAAGCGATGAACCGTAAGCGATAAGTCCGTAACGCGATACCGTTCCGTAAGTCGGCTTTATACCCGTAACACCACAGAATGAACTTGGCTGTCTTATAGATCCGCCGGTGTCAGAACCGAGTGCATAAAAACACTCTTCTGCCGCAACTGCCGCACATGAACCGCCTGAAGAACCACCCGGAACATGCTCTAAATTCCACGGATTTTTAGTTTCGCCGTATGCGGAAGTCTCTGTTGTACTTCCCATGGCAAACTCATCCATATTTGTCTTGCCAAGAATGACAGCTCCTGCTTTTTCAAGATTTAATACTGCCTCAGATGTAAATGTAGGGACAAAATTTCCAAGAATTTTAGAACTGCATGTAGTAAGAAGTCCCTCTGTGCACATATTATCTTTTATCGCAACCGGAACACCCGCAAGCGGTCCGTCAAGTTTTCCATCGTCTATAAGTTTCTGAACTTCCTCTGCTCTTTTTAATGCACCCTCCCTGTCAACAGTCACAAAGCTGTTTACTTTGTCTTCTTTTGCATCAATGGCATCAAGAGCAGCCTTTGTAGCTTCCACTACCGTAACTTCTTTATTTTTAATCTTTTTTCCCAGCTCAACAGCTGTAAGATTCATCAAAGACATAACTTTCCTCCATTCTCTATCCTACAATGGTTTTTGGCACAACAAAACTGTCATCTTTTTTTTCAGGTGCATTTGCAAGCGTCTGCTTCGTGCCATCACCGTTTGTAACCACATCTTCCCTGAACACATTGTTTACGGGGAATACATGAGACATTGGTTCAACATCCGATGTATCAAGCTCATTTAACTTGTCTATATAATCGAGCATTTCTTCCATGTCTTTTTTAGCTTTTTCTTTTTCTTCATCACTAAGTTCAAGCTTTGCGAGAATTCCAACATAATCTATTGTTTCATCAGAAATAATATTTGCCATATTCAACCTCACTTCATATTAGCCAAAATAACTGCCGTCCGCATCCGGTTTGCAGACAACAGACAAAAACTTTTACATTTAAAGAGTTATTTTAAACATAAGAGACTCACTCATTGGGGTGAGTCTCAGATTTTTAATTTATTTTATCCGAACAAACCTGAGAAAAAGTTTGCTATCGCCGTAAATATATTGCCAAAGAAATCGCCTATTTTCTCACCGAGTCCCTTTGTATCTACATTTGCAAGGTCAATACCTTTTTCTTTTAATTTGTTATATATATCAGATGCCTGCTTTGCGATCGTGCCAGGATCTATATCCTCTTTAGACACTTTCATCATCATGTTTGTCAGTTTTTCAACATCATCATCCGAAATGTCGATACTAAGTTCATTGGCAGCCTGTTCAATAGCATCCCTTATATCCGTCTCAGATGAAAGCTGATCCTCAAACACTGCTTTCTTTGCTGCTGCCACAAGCTCCGTGACTTTCTGCTTATCACCAACATTTTTGGCAACTTCCGCAGTTGTTACAAGCTCATCTGTCGCAGTATCCATCGTCTTTTCGGATATTTCTTCACCCGTCATAACGGAATAGGCTTTCATCGCACCAACAAGTGCAGATGTACCTGATATATCAAATGGTCCGACAACAGTCACCTTTGCATCTGAAAGACCTGCAGTGACAAGTGCATTACAATACATACCAGATGTGCAGTAGGTAATATGCTTTGTCGAAACATTTACACCACTGTTTTCATCTGCTTTCACTACCATAACAGATGACAATGCTCTTGTCCCAATAACGGAGTCCGACATATAATCACCGAGATAATCATGCTCATCTTTATTTGTAATCTCTATCGTCTTATAATCTGACAGATCACTTTCGGTAATGCCAAATCCGTCGAGTACCGCCGCCTTTTCTTTTGCATTAAGGTCTGCTCCAAATGCAATATATTTTGAAGTTCCCGTAACTGCATCTGCCGATACCACATTTTTTTGTACTGCCACCGAAGTTATGACAAGTCCGGCGGTAAGTACGATACCCATCGCTCTAACTATACACTTTTTCAATATAATTCCTCACTTTTAAATTCATGACTTTAAATGCAGCATAAATATGCATCACATTTACTATAAATTCGGCAAGCCTGTAAGTAACAACACCCTGCCGCTTGTCATCACGCTTTACCTGCTTTGATACGCTCCATTGCTTTCTTTGTATTCTCAAGACTTCCGAATGCTGTCAGTCTAAAGTAGCCCTCACCACTTGGTCCAAATCCTGAACCAGGTGTTCCGACAATGTTAAGATTTTCAAGGAGATAATCAAAGAACTCCCATGAAGTCATCTTGTCAGGTGTCTTAAGCCATATATATGGAGCATCAACACCACCGTAAACTTCATAGCCTGCACCTGTAAGACCGTCTCTTATTATCTTGGCATTGTTCATATAATATGCTATCTGCTCTTTAGTCTCTTTCTTTCCCTCATCAGTGTAAACTGCTGCACCGGCTGCCTGAATAATATAAGGAGCACCGTTAAACTTAGTTCCGTGACGGCGTGCCCAAAGACTGTGAAGCATTACATCACCGCATTTAAGTTCTTTAGGGATTACTGTAAATCCAAGTCTTGTACCTGTAAATCCTGCATTTTTTGAAAAGCTTCTAAGTTCGATGGCACATCCTTTTGCACCCTCACACTCATAGATTGAATGAGGTACATTTTCAGTAGAAATATATGCTTCGTAAGCAGCATCATAGATGATAACCGCACCTATCTTTAAGGCATAGTCAACCCATACCTGTAACTGGTCTTTTGTAATAGTTGTTCCTGTAGGATTGTTAGGGAAGCAGAGATAAATAATGTCAGGCTCTTCCTTAGGAAGTTCAGGAACAAAGTTGTTTTCTTTTGTGCATGGCATATAGATAACATCTGACCACTTTTCTGTTTCAGGGTTATATACACCTGTACGGCCTGCCATGGCGTTTGTATCTACATATACAGGATAAACAGGGTCGCATACGGCAATCTTGTTGTCAACTGCGAATATGTCTCCGATATTTCCTGAATCACTCTTTGCACCGTCACTTACAAAAATCTCATCTGCCGCAATATCGCATCCTCTTGCCTTGTAATCGTTCTCTACGATAGTTGTACGAAGAAATTCATATCCGAGGTCAGGAGCATATCCCTTAAATGTCTCTTTTACTGCCATCTCGTCAACCGCACTGTGAAGTCTCTTTATAACAGCAGGTGCAAGTGGTAATGTAACATCTCCGATACCAAGCTTTATAACTTCTTTATCAGGATTTGCTGCCGTATATGCTGCTACTTTCTTTCCAATGGTAGAAAAAAGATAACTACCAGGTAATTTTAAATAATTGTCATTAATCTTAAACATTCTAATTTAACCCGCCTTTCAGTATCATTACAGCCAGATCCACTCATTGTCACACAAACTGCTTTAAATTTAAAGATTGTGAATCAGCAGTAATTTATTTTCTCAATTACACATTTTACACGAAACCTTATGTTATTGCAAGATGTGATATTTTAACAAACATAAAATCAAAGATAGCTGTTCACACCTGTGATGCGAACAGCTAATATCATTTATGCTATTTTTTCATTTATAGTATATTCCATTTTTTCAAAATCTACCGTAAGCTCTGCTGATTCTGACTTGTAACTCCATTTTATTTTTAATATTGTATCATATGAAGTAAATTCTATCCTCGCTGCTTTCTTAAATACACTGCAGGTATTTCTAAAAGCAATCATTTCTATCTGCCTTTTTACAACATCTCTGTCTGCGTTTTCCAATATATACGCTGTGTCAAGATTTGTTCTGTTGATTTCCTTATGACCATCCTTTCCAGCCTTTCTGACTGCCTCATGATCATTTTTACCGGCAAACAGATCAAGATACCATATCTGCGGTTTACCAGGCATAAACAACTGCAAGGCCCTTGCAACGAGCATCTTCTTGTCATCTTCTCCCAATGCACTGTAAAAGGTTGAATTAACCTGATAATATATATTTTTCTGACCATGAAGATTTTTTATATAGCCTCCACGATTTACGATAGTATCAATAAGTCCCTGTATTCTTTCCTCTGGTATCAGACCTTTCAGATCGAGAAGAGGTATCCCGTCGTGGCAGCCAAGCATATTAACTGTTGATATATTTTTCTCAATTACTTCTTTTCCCCATCTGACAAGCGTATCACCATTTTTATTTTCAATAGCATCTATAATAAGTCCCGGCATAAAGAAGTCATATGTTATATAACCTTTTTTTGCAATCTTTTCATATATCTTCTCATTATATCCTGCATGAATCTCAGGTAAAAGTTTAAGGTCATAAACTTTAGCTTCCTCTGATACCTTTGAAAGAAGTTCCCATGTTCCCGGCTCATTTAAGAAATTTTTTTCTCCCGGCTCTTTTGGTGCATATGCAAAAGCATCGAGACGGACTATCTTCACTCCATACAATGCGAGTTTTTTCAACACCTCCCTATAATAATCCCATACAAGCTCAGATTTTATATTAAGATCCATCTGCCCAAGATATCTTTCATTTCCATCGCTGTCACATTCCACTTTCTGATAAAAAGTATTCCAGTATGGTACTTTCTTTCCATCCGGCATACGAACCATCAAGATAGGAAGTCCCGGTTTTCTAAAAAACATTTTATCAGTATATTTTTTGTCAGGTATCAAAACTCCATCTTCATTTAATTGTCCATATCCGTCCCAGAATAAATTCCAATTGATAAAGAAATCTTTATATTCAGATTTTTCTCCCTTTTCTAATATATCCTTAAATTGAGGAGAGTTTACTGAAAGATGATTCATAACAAAATCCATCTTTAGCGTAAGTCCCATATTTGACAGTTCCCTGATATCCTCTTTGGAAGCCATAGTCCCCTCCAGATCATAATCGATTACAGAAAATCCTCTGTCAAGATCGGAATGAAATACACTCGGCAACATATAAATTGATGAAAATGCCCCGGATGTATAGCTTTTTATAAATTCAATAAGCCCGCTGACATTTCCGTTTATACTGTCGGGATAAACATTAAGCATAGGTCTTATGTCAAAATCTTCATATTTTTCAACATACTCTTTATATGAAATTATACTTCCATCTATATCAACTATCATTTTTGCACCCGCAACCTGTCCTAAAAGTTTTTCCTGCTCTAGTTTTAAAACAAGTGATATAAAATCACTGCCCGCATTTGCATTTCTGTTTCTTTTTACTCTTCTCTGATAAGTAAGCTCAGGTGTGCTATGCAGATAAATAGGATAATCTATATTTTTTAAATTCTCATTATTTCCATGTGTCCATTCCAAAATGATGATACTTATATCTGAAACATCAACATCCTCAAACCATATATCCTCTTTTTTAGTTCCCATCCTTTTTAAGCTAAGGATATCTTTTCCGCTTTTAAACTGTTCAAGTATGTTATTTATAGTGTCATAATCTATCTCATCCGGTCCGCATAAATATCTTCTCAAGCCATCTACGCCCGATTCATCATATATTTTTTGTCTCATCATGTCATTTTCTACAGGAATCCTTCTTGGATAATTATCACCTGAAATAACATAATATCCGATACCTTTTTCGCCAAACATCTGTGCAAGCAAAACAGCAAAACTTGACTTTCCTGAACCTGAGCCTCCATATAATGACACAACAACCTTATCTTTATTTTCTATGTTTTCTTTAAGTTCAGCAAAAAGTTTTGAAAATATATTTTCTGCTTTTTCTTTCTGATCAGGTCCTATCTCAACAACATCTCCCGGCATATCACTTTTAATCTTTTTCATATAAAACCTCATTTCTGTATATAATCATTTAGAGCTGAAGCAGGTAAAACCTGCCCCAACTCCATTACAATACACTAGCATCTCTTTAACTCAACCTGCCAGCTCTGATATTCCCCAAGTTCCGGCATAAATGGCATTCCTATGTTCATAAGTGCCTCAGCAGGATATATTTTTCCTGTCTTTACATCTTTATATGTAACATTCTCATTTAATCCTTTAAATCTGACATACAACGGCTGCATATTTCCATGCATCTTTAAGCACACAACATTTACAAGCACATCATCTCCGTCTTTTGAAACAAACTCCCATGCTGCTACCGGATCTTTGTATGGATCACTAAGTCTGTAATATAGACCATTATAAATAAGCTCTGCCTCTTTCTTAAATGTTTTTATCTGTTCCTTTATCGTATTTTTCTCGGCTTCAGATACTTTTCCCAAATCTAATTCATATCCAAAACTTCCTGACATTGCAACAACACCTCTTGTATCGATAGATACACTGCGTCCTGTCTGATGGTTTGGAACTGCTGAAACATGTGCGCCAACTGCTGAAACAGGATAGCCAAATGATGTTCCATACTGGATCTTTGTTCTATCTATCGCATCCGTATTGTCACTGCACCATATCTGTGGTGTATAATAAAGCATTCCGGCATCAAATCTTCCACCGCCGCCACTACAACCTTCAATAAGAATATCAGGATAATTTTTATTAAGTCTCTCTAAGAAATCATATAATCCAAGTACATAATCATAATATACATTTCCCTGATACTTATCTTCATTGCTGTAAACATTTGCTATACTTCTGTTCATATCCCACTTTATATACTCTATATTTCCACTCTCAATGACTTTTGTGATCGAATCATAAATATAGTCAACAACTTCTTTTCTCGAAAAATCAAGTACCAGCTGGTTTCTTGACCTTACAGGTTTTTTCCCCGGAACCGCAAATGCCCAGTCAGGATGCTTTCTATACAGATCACTATCTTCATTTACCATCTCAGGTTCTACCCATATGCCAAATTTAATGCCACAGTTATTTACAGCTTCAACAAGTTCCTTTAACGAACAGCCTATCTTATTTTCATTTGTAAACCAGTCACCAAGTCCACTGTTATCATCGTCTCTTTTTCCAAACCAGCCATCATCCATAACAAGCATCTCTACGCCAAGTTCAGCGGCATTCTTTGCAAGATTTACAATGGAATTTTTATCAATATCAAAATATGAAGCTTCCCAGCTGTTTACAAGCACAGGTCTTACCTCATTTTTATATTTTCCTCTACACACATTTTCTCTTATACATTTATGCAGATTCTGTGATAAAACTGCTAATCCCCTATCGCTGTATGACATGATAACCTCAGGTGCTATAATGCTTTCACCGGATTTCAGGCAGTAAGAAAACTGTTCCTCCATAAGTCCAAGCTGCATTCTCGTCTGACCATACTGGTCCTTTTCAGCCTCACCTAAAAATCCTCCGCTATAAACAAATGACATAGCATAACAATTTCCATAATCTTCATTTGCATCACTGTCTGCAAGTATCATAAGCGGATTGTACTGATGACTTGATGTTCCTCTTCTGCTGCCTATCCGATATGAACCATGACCTACACTTTGTCTCTGTATATTTCTCTCCATTGCATGTCTTCCATAAAATGTGATCAGATCAAAATTTCCCGAAACGAAATCAAGACATGCACTCTGTAATTTTTCAATATATATATTATTCTTATTTTCATTTATAACATTTGCAGCTCTTGTAATAATATCAAGAGATTCGATAATACCATAATATAATATGACCTTTATCCCTGATACTTTATCGGACAAAGTTATCTCTAATGTCTGTGCTTTGTCCATATCACTATTTTCATAAACTGCCGGAAGTCCTGAAAGCCCATATTTTCCATCTTTTATAATATGACTCTCATATCTTAGATCACATCCAAAACTTCCATCCTCATATCTCACCTCAAACACCGGACTTCTAAAATCTCCTGCTCCTCTGCATGGAAATTCCTGTAAAAGTGCATCAAGTGAATATTTTCTATTATCACCGGCATCATATGGATTTCCTGAAAATCCCCTGTCAAGGTTTACAAGAATATAATCCATATTTCCGTTTGTTCTTTTTCCATAATAAAGATGGAGTAAAAATCCATATTCATCTATTTTCATCTGATATGTGGAATTTTTTGTATTTAATGTTATCAATCTATTGTTTTCATCAAAAATAATCGCCATATTTTTTACCTCACTTTTATTTTACTGCACCGTTTACTACACCATTCATAATCTGCTTCTGACATACTACATAGAATAAAAGGATAGGTAATAATGCAAGAAGATATGATGCAAATGCCAGATTATAATTTGTTCCAAACTGTGACTGGAAATTAAGCTGTGCGATAGGCAGCGTATTGTGATCTGTTCCTGATAATATTACAAGAGGTGTAGTCACATCATTCCATGTACTCATCGCCGTAAGTATCGCAACAGTTGCATGCATCGGTTTCATATTTGGGAATATTATCTTCCAGAAAATTTTAAATGCTGATGCTCCATCGACATGTGCAGCTTCCTCCAATGCAGTAGGAATATTTTTCAGATATCCTGCATAAAGCATAAGATTCATCGGCATAAAAAATACTGTATATAGCACTATAACACCAAATCTGTTTGCAATGCCAAGCTGTGCTGTCTGCTTTACAAGAGGCATCATCAAAACTGCAAAAGGAACGAACATACCACTTACTATGTAATAATAAGATGCCTTAAAAATCTTGTGTTTTGCCATTTTTCTTCCTATCACATATCCTGCAAGAGAATGTAATAAGATACATAAAACAACAGTAACACAGGTTATAAGAAGACTGTTTCCCAATGTATGCCAGAAATCTGTGATCTTGATAGCTTCTACAAAATTGTCAAGGTTCCAGCTTGATGGCAGTGATAATGCACCTGAGATATCATTTGTCATTTCTGACGGCTTTTTAAATGCAATGATAACTGTCATATATAACGGAAACAATACTGTAAGAGTTCCAAGCACAAGAAGTGCATTTATTATATAATGTACGATTTTTCCATGAGATAATCTTTTTTTCTTTTCCATCATAACTGCTCCTCCTTACCATTTAAGAATTTCATCTGTAAAACAGATACGATTACTATCACAACAAAGAAAACAAATGCATTTGCACTCTGAAAACCAAACTGACCGCCACTCATACCATTGTTATATATAAGATATGATATTGATTCCGTACTCTGTGATGGTCCACCCTTTGTCAATGACATTATCTGGTCGAATACCATCATCGCATTTTTCATACATAAAACAAGATTTATAGTAAAGAATGGAATGATAAGCGGAAAAGTAATCTTCCAGAACTTTTTCCATCCTCTCGCGCCATCCACCATTGATGCCTCATAAACCTCTTCCGGCACTGTCTGAAGTCCCGATATATATATAATGGTATTCATTGCTATGCCCTGCCATGCACCCACAATAACAATAGCTAACCACGCTGTCTTTGTACTTGCGAGCATACTGTTCTGAAGAAATCCTATTCCTGTCACATTTCCTATTGTAGGAAGAATATATGTAAAGATAAAACTAAATATATATCCAACAACAAGACCTCCAAGTATGTTAGGTATAAAATAAATTCCTCTCAATGCACTTTTGCATCTCATCTTTCTATTAAGTCCCAATGCCAGAATAAGACTTATGACATTTACAACAATAGTTAAAACAACCGAATATTTTATTGTAAACAGATATGATTTTACAACTCTCGTATCAGACAATAAATCTTTAAAATTTCTAAGTCCTATAAAGTCATAACTTCCATATCCGCGATAATTAGTAAGTCCATAATAAAACCCTTTGATAAGTGGCAATGTATTAAAAGCAAAAAACAATACTAATATCGGCAGTAAAGCCGCAAGAAAAATTTTGTCATTTTTAGTCCATTTTGCACTCTTTTTCATAGTCTACCTCCTATTTTGATTCTTCCTTATATTTTTTAACCTTGTCGATTATGTCACGATTATATCTCACCCATTCAGTATCAAATTTATTAAGGAATGTTTTTAATGCATTATCACTCTTGTCAAGAAGATATGTCTGTATCATTGCTGCAACATCCATTTCTGCCGGATAATGATGATCCTGAAAATCTGCAACTTTTCCTTCCTCGATATATGTTTTCATATCAATAAGCTCTTTCGCAAGTGTAAAATCACCTTTCTTGCAAGGTACGGCACTCTGATCATCCATATATTCCTGAACATTTTCATCTTCAAGCAAAAATCTTAAAACCTCATATGCAGCATCTTTATTCTTGCATTCCTTCATAACACAAAACATTAGGTCATTTCCTGAATTAAGCAGATTATCATCCGTTTTGTCAGTTGCCGGAAATACAAATGAACCTATATTCATATCAGGATTTACTGATTTTATCTGAGGTATAGCATAACTTCCTATTGTGTACATTGCAGACTTGCCTCTTGCAAAAGCTGTACATGCGTCATTGTATCCATACGCAACAGGATTTTTCTGTGCATATTGTAAAAGTTCCTTTATTTTCGTTGCTGTTTCTGCATAAGCACCTGAATAAGTTGCTGTTCCACTATTTACCTGATATGCAAGATCTGAATCACACATACTTACTGCAAGAGCATTCCATGGTGCAAGGCATGTCCATGTATCTTTATAGCCTAAATAAATTGGCTGTTCTCCTGCTTTTTTAATCTTTTTACAGAGATTTACAAATTCCGTCCATGTTTTAGGAATCTCCCATCCATACTTCTTAAACATATCTTTGTTGTAAAGAATTCCTGCCGCATTTGCCATATAAGGTACTGCATAAGTTCCTTTCATCGGAATATATTCCAAATCTTTGTTTATGTTTAAATATGTTTCCTTGATATCGGATAATCCGTCAAAATCTGAAATATCCATCAGCATATCAGCATCAAGGAAATTTGAATAATTAACATCTCCACCAATTCCTATAATATCCGGAGTATCCTCCCTGATAAATCTTGTCTTCAATATTGTCATTGCATCATTTGGCGAATCGATCTTTAACTCGATATCATCATGCGAATCATTAAATTTCTTTTCAACTTTTTTAAAATAATTAGCAGCCTCCGGCTTATAATGCACCATCTCAATAACTGTCTTTCCTGACTTTTTGCTTTTCTGGCATCCCGTAAAATATGTTATGGATGCTACTGCCACCAACAAAAATGTCAGCATCACTTTTTTGTGCTTCATAAGATTATTCTCCTTCCTTTTACAACATATATGCACCAAAATACATTGCATATTGTCATATCCAAATCAAACTTTTATTTTTTCGTCCGATATATATCTTGTAAAGACATTATAACATCTCATAATGCTATATGATATAGTCTGCTTTTTGCAATTTTATACCAATATGCAACATCACATAGCTTATTTATATATCAGTTAGCATTATGGTATATTTTCCATATGTACCCCAAAAAGACAATTTTAATTTAAATTTTCACACTATAAAGAACGCACATTACTTAGAAACGAGGTATGACTATGAATGAAAATGAATTATACTTTTCTATTTTTCCAAACGAACGCTTTATAGATCTTGGACTTTACCAATTTGGTATGGAACAATGTTCTCCATCCCACTCATACGGTCCTGCAGCAAGAAATCATTTTTTATTTCACTATATAATTTCGGGAACAGGCACCTTATATGCCGATGATTCGACCGGCACTACCAAAACATACCATCTTAAAAGCGGCGAGGGATTTTTAATCTTTCCTAATCAGATAACAACATATATAGCTGACAAAGAACTTCCATGGGAATATGTGTGGATAGAATTTGACGGACTTCGTGCAAAAGAAGCTATGGATACGGCAGGATTTTCTTTAGACAGACCGATATTTCACACAAAAAAAAGAGATATGAGCCAAAAAATGGAAGAAGAACTCGTATATATAGCAACCCACTCTGATGAAACTATATTTAATATAATAGGTCATCTTTATCTGTTTCTTGATTATTTTATGCGTTCAACAGTATCAACTGTAGTAAAGGGCAGCACCAAACTTCAGGATTACTATATAAAAGAGGCAATAACTTACATAGAACAAAATTTTCAGAATGATATTTCCGTAGTTGACATTGCAAACCGACTCGGTATTAACAGAAGTTATTTTGGCAAAATCTTTAAACAGACATTAAAACAGACTCCACAAGAATTTCTAATAAATTACCGCATGATAAAGGCAACTGAATTATTGAGACTCACAAAAATGTCAATAGGAGATATAAGCAAAGCTGTCGGCTATGAAAACCAGCTTCATTTTTCGCGTGCATTTAAGAAGATATATAATATCTCACCAAGAGAATGGCGAAACATAAATGCAGTTAATAATATGTAGAATTTTATTTGATCAAAAATCGCACTAATCTTTTGGAATTGCTTAAAAATAAGGGCTGTCACGCTAAGTTCTATTCATACAATATACAGATAAGAAATCTGTTATCATCAGCTACATTTGTATAGATTATACTTACTGTGACAGCCTCTTATTTAAGTCAAGCGGATATTCGCAATCCGCTCTGCTACTTGCTCATAACACTATTAGCTGCTACCGCAGCATATGTATCAGAAGGGGCTTGTACCCCTCCTGATACAAGCAAGTCCCCCCCACTTATTGCTCTACGCAATAGAAGTGGGGGACTTCCTTAATAATGTTAAATCTTTGCTTTCATTTTATAATCATCTCGTATTTTCAGACACTATGATTTTTACCTCTGCTTTAAAATACTACTACCGCTACTGAATTTGCAGGGAGTAATATCTCTGCTGTCTGATTATTTACGGCTGTCTGATATTTTACGGGAACGACATATTCTTTTTCTTTAGTATTCACATTTGCAACACCGGCAAGCTCCTTATCCGCCGTAAGCATTACAACTTCGGCACTCGCAACTTTTTTGTAAGCATCAAGTTTTACTGATACTTTCTTTGCAACATTATCTTTATTTACAAGTTTTGCATAGATGTTCTTTTCATCTCTTGTTACGGAATTAAATACAACTCTGTTATATGCATTTAATTTATAGTCAAGGACTATACTCTTGTTTCCTGCCTCATCTGTATAATACATCTGAAGTCCCCTCGCATCTCCGCATCCATAATTAACGGTAAATACATACTGTTTTCCATCCTCAAGCGGCTCAAAATTGCACTCTCTTAAATTTCCTGCAAGCTCACTTGATGAGTAGTCACCCATTCGGTAGCCCTCACTTCCGTCCTTAAAGACTCTTACACCTGTGAGATAACCGTGCATTGAAACAGCATACTCAACAACATTTTTATTCTTCTCTGATATATCCGTAAGACCTGCTCCCACAAACAATCCGCCGTTTCCTGATATTCTCTTTGCAGTTACATTTATTTTATAATCTGTCCAACTATCATCATATATATAAATTCCGTTTGCTGCTTTTTTTGTTGCCTTAAACAAAATTCCATCTGCCTGTTTTTCATAATTCTCCGAACCCGGTATCAGTGAAATTTTCTCATTAAGTTCATTTGCAAAATCCTGGCTGAACAATACACTTCCGTCTGCATTTGAGATTATCTCAATTTTCTGTAAAAGCATATCAGCTTCAGTTACCGATACTGATACTCCTCCATGCGGTATAAGCTGCTTCTTCTCGTCTTTGTCATACATCTTAAATGATGTGTCAATGGCACGGTCACCTATATACTTTGCAAACATCTGCTGAACATAATAGTTTGGTGTGTACCATACCGAATCATTGTCAAACCAGATAGCATCAGGTGTCCAGCGGTATGCTCCGTCAGAGAGCACCTTATTAAACAGTGGTGCTGTTGCCGCAAGTCTTACCACATCTGAGTTATTTTCAAAACCTGTCATGACCGCTGCCTCTGCAACCGCTCCGGCGAGTGTGTTTTTATCCGATGATGCATACTCACCGACAAATACTTTTGATGAATTATTGTCATCTATTGTTCCATCTGTATTGTATGCCCTGTAATAATAATCATATCTGTCTGCATTTTCATATAAATACGCATTTGAACGGTAATAATGCTCGTCAGCTACCGTCTCCATATAATGTTTCTGGTATTTATACCACTCGACTTCCTTATCAAAACTCTCGTTTCCGTCAGTAAATGCAATGACAGCTCCCTTATCCTTAAGATTACCGCTCAAATATCTCCATCCAAACTTATAGGCATCATCATCTGCCTGTGCACCTACCGTTGAAATGATAGTGAGGTCATAACCCGGATAATTCTTTTCCATATGCTCGTCAATAGCGTGTTTAAATTCTTCAAAACTTGCAAAAAATTCTTCGCCCCAGTTTTCATTTCCAACGCCTAAAAGGTGCATATCAAACGGCTTTTCATGTCCCATCTTCTTTCTTAAAGCAGCCCACTCATTATTTTTACAGTCGGTACTTATCGCAAAGTCGATAAGGTCTGTAAAGTTTTTAATATATTTCTCCTGAAGGCTTCCACCTGCCGGATTTGCATAATCAGAACGTGCCTGACAAAGCACTCCGCAAGCCATGACAGGAAGAGGTGATGCACCTAAGTCCTCGGCAAGCTGGAAATATTCCATATAACCGAGTCCCATTGTCATCATATATCCCCACACATTAAAGTTTTCTTTTCTGTATTCAATATCATCGACCGAATCTTTCCAGTCATATACATTTTCCCAGATAAATGAACCCTCTGAAATACATCCACCCGGAAATCTTAAGAATTTCGGATGAAGGTCACGCATGGCTTCAACAAGATCTCTCCTTAAACGATAATTCTTGTTGCCAATATAGTTTGCATGAGCTGTAGCACTTGTGCTCTCTTCACCTGCTCCCCATACATTTTCAGGCATAAGAGAAACCATATCTATTGAAATCTCGCCCTCAAACGCAAGTCTTAACTGTGCATATCCTGTCTTTTTTGCAGTAAGGACAATCTTTTCATCCTCACCAAATTTCTTCCATGTGTCAGAAATTCCAGCAAGTTCTTTCTCGTCACTTACCAAAACATCATCCTCATCGACAAGAGCTATCTTTATCTTTGCCACATTGTCTGTACTCTTAGCCCATATAGAAAAATCATATTTCTCATCTTTTTTAAGATACATTGAGAGAGCCGCCGTCGTGTCACAGAAACCTCTGTTATAGAGCACCGCACCTGACTTTGCAATAACATAATACTCACTTGTATCAGGTTTTGTAATTCCGAGATGCTCATTTAAACCGCCCTCACACTTAGGTGTGACCTTATCTGTGTCACCAAACCAGAATGCGAGCGGCGTGTGATTTCTTCCTGTCGATTTTCCGTTTTCCCCTGATGACGGGTCATATGTATTATATGTAAACGCTTCAAATGAACGATTATTTACAAGTTCAGCGTATATACCGCCATCTGCCGCATTGTTTATATCCTCATAGAAAAGACCGTAGAGAGTATCACTTATCTTTACCTTTTCACGGTCGGCATGAATAGTGAGTTCGTATGGAACTTCCGTCTTTGGAACAACAGTAACCATATATTCAATAGTCTTTTTCTCATCATCAAAAGAGAGCGTTGCACTAAGTTTCATATACTTAGCTTTCTCAAAATCCCCAACTTTTCCATCAGAGCTTAAAACAGCTTCATCCTCTGACTTCCATACGACATTTACCTTTCCTCCCATGTAAGATGTAGGAAGTTCTATATCCTCTGTTATTATCTTGTCAGGTGCAGTGAGATATTTTTCGCACACCATCTCAAGAATATCTTTCTTTGAAATGCTCTCACACACAATATCTACTATATCACCCTCTGAAAGTGCAGAATCGTAAATCCTGAAATCTGAAAGTGCCACATTTGCATCCGGGTCTGCATCAAACTGTGAACGGCCGATAAAGTTATTTACATATTTTCCGTCCTCCTTAAGGCCTGCAAACCACTCTCTGAGTCTTCTGTAGTTTCCGCTTGATGTCTGACTTATAAGACCGTCTGCTATAAGCTCACCGTCAACATATACCTGCGGACCTGCACTGCTGAGTGTTCCGTTCTTCGTACCGTGAACAACAACTGCAACATGAATCCATGTGTGCTCCGCAAATCCTTTTCCCGGATCAGCCAAAAGGTCTGCCCCGCTAAAACAGCTTGCCCGTAGATTTCTCGTAAGGAAGAAATAAGGTCCCATTGTAGAATAGCCGAAATCAAAAAGTCTCTCCCACACATTCTCACCTTTAGAGAGATTCATCCAGAAAGAAATGCAAAGACCGTCATCATCAGAAACACCCTTAAGGATATTTTCAGGAAGTTTAATGTATGAATTAGCGACCTTTCCATCACCGCTGATAACAACAGCCTTTCTTCCGTCAACATCCTTTATGACGGGGGCATTATCCCCGGCAGGAACGGCATCAAAACCATTTCCTGAACTATCTACTCCAATATTTTTTTCATCATCAAATTTGTACCATGCTATCATAGTATGCTTCTCCTTTTTTTGTATTTTTATTTTTCAAAGCTATAGCACTATTTTACAATTTATTAAAATAATTTACAATATTATTTTCAAAAAAATTGTAACAGTTCAGACATAAAAACACAATTTGTAATACTTGAGCTTGCTCATTGTATTGCAAATTAGTTTTTTATGGCTGAATAGCCTTTCATTTCCGTAATGAATAAACATAAGCTGCATTGCAGCGACTGACAGCTTGCTGGCAGGTTTACGAATGTAATAAATGAGAGGCTGAACTGTTACAAGTTTTTTCCATGCCCCATTGCCTTTCATTTCCGTAATGAATAAACATAAGCTGCATTGCAGCGACTGACAGCTTGCTGGCAGGTTTATGAATGCAGAAAATGAAAGCTGAACTGTTACAAGTTTTTCATGCCACATTGCCTTTCATTTTTTATGCCTGAACAGCCACATTTTCCCTTACATTTTTCCTCAAAGACACCAATAACACTAAAAACAGCACAAGTATGAACCATATATTCTCCGTTCTGAACTTAATATCCATCCAGACACCATATTCCCTCAGATTAAATATTTTCAATATCTCAATGCCAAGCACTATACCGGCTACAATCCCCGAAAAGATAAACAGGACAAGCTGGTACCATATTATCTTTTTCACTCTGCCCTCTGACATTCCGAGTTTTCTTAGTACCACATATTCTTTTCTTCTCGACTGTATCATGTTTGCTGCAGCATTTACCCAGCCTATCCCTGCCATTACACTTAACATATAGAGTGTAAATCTCACTATAAAATATCTCTGTTTAAGAATTTTATGTGAAAATGCCATTATCTGTTCAAAACTTTGCCATCTGAGTGCCGTAAATTCCATTCGGGCATTTTGCAGGCTCATATCAAGTTTTTTTGTCATTTTATGTGCAAATATCTTCCATTCGTCCACAGCCATTTCTTTTGGAAATGATATGAATATTGTACTGTCTGTATCAATTATGACACTCGCCAAAGTGCTGTCAGGTATAACACCGACAACTGTTACAGTGGTCTTTACCCCCTTATAGCCCTCCCACATTTTATAATTAGTTCTCATTCTCTCATCATAATCTGTAAAATCTGCATCATCTGTGCTAAGTACCAGCTTATCGCCTACTTTTAACTTATAATCTTTAGCCGCTTTCCTGCTTATCAATATTGAATGTGCAAAATCTGATATACTGCTTTTCACAAGCCCTGATTTCTGCATATTTTTCAATGATGCAAAAGATGTTCCACCCGAAAAGAAAAACTGTTTCCCCGATGATTTTCTTGCCGTAATGCCTGTTGCCGCATCTATCTCTGACTGTAAAAATACATTTGTATCTACCTGTTTTTGAATTTTTTTGCACAAATTGTCAAGTTTTGAGTAATAATGAGACTGCTCATCCTGTATAAGCACATCATCGGTATATATGTTCTTATAATATATCTCATTATTTCTTCCTATCTCGTCCATCAAATCCTCACTGCAATATGTAAATACCGTTAGCATGATTATCGTAAATATCATAAGAAAATTTTCTTTCATTTTCGGAACAGCCATCTTATAGCTTATAAGCATATCAGATGGCAATACGGCAGATATAAAACGGTTTATAATTCCTTTTCCCGAATATGCCTTATTTGACGAGCCATCGTTTTTCATGGACTGGTATGGAAGTTTATTTATAAATGACTTTGAAAATAATGTAAGAAATATTTCTACTACGGCAAATACTGCTGCCATGATACCAAAAGCCAGCGAAATATCAACATTCCTCGCCTCAGCGACAAGGTCAAATTCATTACCGATAACACCAAACAGGATTTTTCCCGCTAACACCGAAAAAACAAATCCAAGTAAACATCCCACACCTGTAATATAGACACCCAGCAGTGAAAATATCATTTTTACCTGTCCTATACTTGCACCCATCGTCCGCATAACAGCCATATCCCTGCTGTATTTCTGCATAAATCTCCTGAATACGGCGGCTATAAACAACAGACTTATTATAATGACTATAACCGCAAGAATGTTCATAAAACTCGAATACACCTTTACATAGGACTGGTATTCCTTAGAATCCTCTATCATAGTTATGTCAAGTTTTTTATCTGCACTCTTTACAGCATTTTTAATATTGCTCATCTTTTTGCTGTGTTTTGTCTTTATCAGCATATATGATGAACTTATATCCTCATTCTTTATCCCGCTAAATGCTTTCTTTGTAATTACCGCAAAATAAATATTCTGGAAAGAAAAATTATCATCATAGATTATCTCTGACACGGTAAATTTTTTTGTTCCACAGTAAACCGCATCACCAACTTTAAGATTTTGGGAGTCGGCAAACTTCTGATTTATCACTATAAGATTGTCTTTTAAACGGCTGTAAAACTTATATCTCGCCCTGTTTAATCTCCCATTGTCAGTGCCTATAGTATAGATACTCACGGAATTTTTTTCTTTAAGAGCCGTTTTCATATCAATATAATCCCATATCCCTGTATTAAGTTCACTTATACCGTCAAGCCCTGACACATTTTTCAATACCTTATCATCAATCCTTGAATAATCTTCATGGGCGGCTATTATATCGCAGTCTCCAAATGTCTCCCGCATATTTTGAAGATATGACTTTTTTGAATTTCTTGTAAGCTGAAACATCAAAATGAGCATTGCACTTACAAAAAACACACATACAATACATGAAGCAGTTAAAAATCTACTGTTTTTCAAAAAATCAAGGCTTATCCTGTTTAATTTTTTTATATCTTCTCTCTCCATTTTTCTCCCCCTCACGCCACAAGTCCTCTGAATATAGCGAGTATATTTGAAAAATTATCACTGCCTTCCTCATTTTTATATTCGTTCTTTATCTCGCCGTCATGTAGAAATATAACTCTGTCAGCGTATGTAGCAATAATCGGGTCATGTGTCACAACGATAAAACTCTGTTTTTCTTCCTTTTTTAACTGCATAAACAGCTCCATTATCTCAAGTGAAGTATTGTAGTCGAGATTTCCCGTCGGCTCATCCGCGAGAACTATATCCGGATGTGTCACCACCGCCCTTGCTATCGCAATCCTCTGCTGCTGCCCTCCCGAAAGCTGCGTAACACCGCTGTCAAGTTTATCATCAATCCCCACTCTCCTGACTATGCTTTCAACTGTATCTTTAACTTTCCTGTCACGACCCCCTTTAAGCACCAGCGGCAGTGAAACGTTTTCACGCACTGACAGGTCATTTAGCAGACTGAAATCCTGAAATATAAAACCAATATGTTTATTTCTTATCTCCGTGGCATGAGGTTCTTTGGAATACTGCTCTTCAAGTCTGCCGTTCAGATATATCTCGCCCTCATCCGGCACGAGAAGTGCACCTAAGATATTTAAAAGTGTGCTCTTGCCTGAGCCGCTTCCCCCCATGACCGCAAGTATCTCGCCCTTTTTTAGACAAAAAGAGACTCCCTTTAAAGCTTGAACTTCTGAATTTCCTGTAACAAATGTTTTCTTTATATTTTTGGTTTCTAAAATAATTCCACTGTTCTCCATTATTTTTCTCCCATCAATATACTATTTTCACCTAATTACAATAATTTTTATTTACATAATGCTTTATAGACATTATGTCTTCCGGCATACGGCATCCTACTGTGTACTCCCCGTCATTATTTGAGCATCTTATAATGCAGCCCTCTAGTGGATTTGTACAAATCTCATCAAAATTATCCACTGAAACAATTATATTCTTATCTTTTGCATTTACAAAAGCACTGTCACAGACCGAAAATGCAAAACCGTTTGCACTCACATTTACCATACGCCCATTATATGTTTTGTCATCGTTCTCAAATTTTATCGTACAGGCATTTGCAATCGGCATACGAGGATATTTTCTTCTGTTATGTACCTGCGGATTTGACTCTATATAAAGTTTATACTCACCACTTTCAGCGGCTTTACTGTGTCTGATTGATATATTTTCCCAATAATACAATACATTGTCTACTACTATATTAAAGTTACATCTCGTATGTTTATCTTTTTTATCAAACAATTCACTGTCTTTTTCGTCAACAGTTATATATAGTTCATTGCCTTTACGCTCTACAACTTCACCACTATACTCTTTCTTAACACCATTTACATTGCTTATGGAAATCTTCATGCCGCTTCTTACATCCTGAACACCCATAAATCCGCCAACGCCAAGTTCTTCCATTAGTTTTCCGACAACATCCTCAATGTCCATCGCACTTTTAGCACTTGACTCATACTTGCTGAGCATGGTTTTTGTAGTAAGTTCCGCCTTGTTTATGCTTTCTGTCATATCGTTCATAACAGCACCTACCTGATTCATATTGTCAGTAAGTGTTTTATTTGATGTCTCTACCTCTTTTACTGCACTGTCTACAATCTTTATATTTTCACCAAGCGTTGCAGCATCATTTGTTATTTTTGTCACACTCCTATTAACATTTGATACTTTTTCTATGTTCAACTGGATAAGTTCTATAGTCTGTGCAATGGAATCCATCATTTTTGCCGAGGTCTCCTCAAGTCTTGAAAGTGCCTGCATAATACTTCCCGATGATTCTTTAGTTCCATTACTTAAATTTCTTATCTCATCTGCAACAACTGCAAAGCCCTTTCCTGCTTCACCTGCTCTTGCTGCCTCTATTGAAGCATTAAGTGCAAGAAGATTCGTCTGCGATGTTATACCATCTATCGTGCTTGTCTCATCTTTAACACCGTTGAACTCTTCCTTAAAGTCTGCCAGTATATTTTCTACTTCTTTAGAAAGTTCAGACATTTTGTTTGTTGTATCAACCACTTCCACAAGGTCCTTAGCACTTGTATCTGCGTGCTCAACAGATGCATTTATAAGTTCTACGACCTGTTCCATAAGTCCTGCAACATTTCTTACCTGGTCGTCAATTACATTTGTCATATCAACCGAAGATACGGTTTTCTCATTTAATACATTATTGTTATCCGAGAGCACTCTCATATCTTTAACAACTTCATCCGCACCTGCCTTATTCTCATCTGCAAGCTCTCTTACAACAGTTACTCCATCAACAACCTCATTACTTGCAACTTTTACCTGTTCAACTGTCTTTACCACTCTCGCAAGGTTTCCTTTAATGGAAGCTGTCAATGCTCCATCTGACTCTACAAGATGCTTTATTGCCATATTTGTGCATACATAACAACAGATGACAACGGCAAACTCAAGTGCACATTCCTCACTTGAAACAAAATCCATCATCCCCTTTACTAAACCTTTGTACATATTGCTGGAAAGAAGAATAAATAATGTTATCCACATCATGACCTTTATGAACTTAGGATCCTTATAGAGTATCAATATTGAAAGTAATGGCAATATAAATACATATGATACCTGGTCAAGTGAGGTCCATGCAATAACAGAATAAAACAATAAATATCCTATTCCTAACATCCATTTATAATTTTTATTGTCCTCACCCTTAACTTTCAACAATACTTTGCTGATAATAAGCGACAGCCATCCAACAGTAAAAAACATAAAGAAATATCCAACATCCAGCTTGCCTGTACCAACTTTTATACCATAATAAACTGACACTATTATCATCAATATAAACCATGTTATTCCACCACGCTTGTTAGCTTTTGTTATAAAAAATGATTCATCATATTCCTGCATATCCTAATACCTCACTTATTTTTCTACTTAATAATCTACTTGTTATTCTAATATATTATAATATATAAATCAACATACTGATAGACTTTTCAAAAACTATTTTCCCTGCTGCCGCCATATTTCAGTCTGTTTTTGTTAATTATATCATATAACAGGTAATAGTTCATCCATGCATTTCTTACATTCATAGTTTTAATATATTGACAAACATTCTTCAAAGTTATAATATAACAGCAGTATTGATTAGCTTTCTAATTAGCTTTCTTACTTTAAAATCGCATTTGTTTTACTATATTAAACCCGGAGGTTACAGACATGAAAAAAAAATTAACACTTATTCTCACAGCAACACTGACAATTTCAACACTATTATTACCCGTCACATCATTTTGCACCACACACAGTATTGCAAAGACTGCCGGACAACCTAAACTGAGTGCAAAAAAACTCATAATGAAAACAGGACAGACTAAAAAATTAAAATTAAAAAATGTTCCCGTCAAAAATCAGAAAAAGATTAAATGGAGTTCAAATAACAAATCCATTATTACAGTTAATAAATCAGGACTTATAAAAGCAAAAAAGAAAGGAAAAGGCAAAATAATGGCAAAATACAACAATAAAACATATACTTGTAATGTCACGGTAAAAAAAAGACCAACAACAAAACCGGACCCTTATGACGGTGATGTAGCATATCCTGTATCTTTCGCATATACAGAAAAAAACAGTGATGTCACTTATGGTAAGGTTAAAATTGATACATACTTTTCAACAACCACCAACAAAAACAGAAAATGTGCCGTAGTTCTGCCGCCAAACTATGACAAAAACAAAAAATATCCAGTGTGCTATCTTCTCCATGGTCTTGGTCAGGATCATACAGACTGGCTTAATGCTAATGCACCTGTTATAATAGGAAACATGATTGCTGAAAAAACGGCAAAAGAAATGATACTTGTACTTCCAAACTGCCGTGCAAGAGCAAATGATACATATGTTGGAGATGCTTTTTCGCTTGACAATTATCGTGCATTTGACAATTTCATAAATGATCTTCGTGACAATCTTATGCCTTACATAAAGGAAAATTATTCGGTAGCAGAAGGTCGTGAAAACACAGCAATTGCCGGTTTTTCAATGGGTGGCCGCACTGCACTATATATCGGTCTTTCAATGCAGGACACTTTTGGATATATAGGAGGTTTCTGCCCTGCTCCCGGACTTTTTGCATACGAAATGAACGGAATAGCTGAAGACGGTCTTTTTAAAGCAGATACATTTAAGTTAAATGATGAATATGCCGACAACACTCTTTTAATGATTGTTGCAGCCAAAAGCGATACAGTTGTTTTTGATATTCCTGAAACATACCACAATGCACTTGTTAAAAATAACACTAAACATATATGGTACAAAACAACCGGTGGGCATGATGCCACAGTGATGGATCACGGTTTTTACAATTTTGCAAAAAGACTTTTTAACAATTAGTAGTTAATATTTACTATCAAACGAGGATTTTACATATGAATGAGAAATTTTTTTTAAAACTGCTTGAACTTTCCGCAGCACACGCAAAACGCAGCCATGCCATTTTTGAAAGGCTTAATCTTTCAAATGCACAGCCAAAGGTTTTGTATATACTCAGAGAGACAGATGGATACACCCAGAAAGAACTTGCCTCTATCTGCAGAATAACACCCCCGTCTATGACATCCATACTTAATAACATGGAAAAAGCTGATTTTATATATCGTGAAAAAGTATTAACTGCCGGTCAAAAACACGCACATAAAATTTATCTTACGACAAAAGGGAAAAAAACTGCTGAAGAAGTTTATTCCGAATTTGAAAAACTTGAAGAGTTATGTCTTAATGGTTTCTCGGAAAAAGAAAAACTTCAGGTATTTGAAATTTTTGACAAAATAATTAAAAATCTTTCGTAATTTCATAACGATAAAAATATCGTTAAACATTTATATCTTGTATAACTCTGTATTAAAAACAATAAGCCGTATTCTAAATATCATTATCATTTAGAATACGGCTTATTTATTTCACTTAATATGTATATTTGTAACTATAATATGCCGTCTGCAGATTTATATCCGAAGTAAAAGCATTATTTCTCAAATCTATAGTATGTTTCATTTTACTGTTTTTTGATACTGTTACCGTTATCGTCTTTGAACTGTATGCTTTCATATTCACTTTCTTATTAACCACTCTCTGGTGCAGACATCTGCCATTTGCGTATATTTTTACATCAAGTGCCTTTATAACTTTTAATTTTCTGTCAGTATATGTATTATATAATTTTATTTTGACTTTAAGTTTGTTCCCTGAAAAATATGTCTTTACAACCTGATAATATATCCTGTCGAGAAGCATATCTTTAATTTTTGCAGAAGGCTGTGTATATACATTCTTATGTACTGTGACTTTCTTCTTTATTGTAATACCATTCACCTTACATTTTAATGTTGCAACACCCGTTTTTTTAGCTGTTATCTTTCCATTTTTCACCGTTAATATCTTTTTATTTGATGATGACCATCTTTCTTTTTTTGATGAATTTGATCCTATAATTCGCATTTTGCAGCTAAGCCCCTCTGTCATAGTGCCATCCATTCCAATCATATACGGTGTATCAACAGTAACATTACAAGTTAATTTGACTCCGTCAACTTTGCATATAATCAAAGCATTACCTCGTTTTTTTGCCGTAATTTTCCCACTCTTTGATACCGTGGCTACTTTTTTATTTGATGTACTCCATTTCAAAGTTCCTTTTTTATCAAGCACTTTTACTTTCTGCGTATTTCCAATATACAAATAACATCTTGAGCAATTCAGATAAGGACCTTTAACATTAACTTCACATGACATCTCATAACTTCTTGTTCCTATTTTCATAGTGACATCTACAACTGTATTACCTCTTCCGGCTGCCTTCAAAATACACTTATCATCCCCACTTTTTGTAACCCTCACCACACTTTCGTCACGAGATATAAATAATACCTCATCCCATTTGTATCCTGTATAATCTTTCCCATCATCATATGTAAGAACAGGCTTAAGTGTAAACTTTTCATTTACTCTCATTTTTACGAAAGATTTATTAAGTGAAATCTGAGGCTCCTGAACTACTACCTCATATTTTTTCACGACTCCATCCCATGTCGTTGCTGTTATGTTAGTCGTTCCCATATTGACAGATGTAACAAGACCGTTTTGATTCACGATTGCAACGCCTTCGTCTTCTGATGCCCAGGTAACTTCATTGTTCTCTCCTGAAGCCGTTGTGACTTTTGCGTTAAGCTGCATTGTCTTTTCAAGCCCTACTATCAGTTTGTCACCAGTTCCTGTAATTTCAAGGTCTTTTGTTTTTTCCCTTACAAGAACATCTATCGACCCTGTTGTATATGAATCTTCAAAACATACCCTTACTGTATATACCTGATTTGCCTCAAGCTCACAAGATATATCTGCATTTGATATTCCTCTTTCACTTGCAATATATCCTTCTGTTTCCTGAACCTTATCTCCCTTATATATATATACTACACCGCCTACACCCTTCTGCATCTCTATCATAAAATTATATTGAGTTGTATTCTTTGGAGTAAATGTAAAATATGCCTCTGCATCACCGCTTTTTATATCAGCACTTGCTTTCTTGTTTACTGTCAGCTCTTTTTCAGATAAAACACTGTCCGTACTTATAACCGTAACATAAAAAGTTTCTTCATAATTATCATATGTAGAGATATTTATGCTTGTACTGCCGGCTTTCACTGCCGTAACAACTCCGTTTTCATCAACCGTTGCAATGCCCTCATCCAGACTTCTATAAGTTATAAGTCCATTTGTCTTGATACTTGCAGGTTCAACCTGAGTATCAATCTTTAATTTGTTTTCATTTCCGATAATAATTCCTGTTCTTTTAGAAAGAACTAACGACTCTGTCTGCGGTAATATTTTCACCCCGGCACAGCTTGCATAATACATAGAACTGACTTTTTCTACCTCTATTGTATATTTTCTTCCCTCTGTCATATTATAACTGAAATAATCATTTTTTCCCGCCTTGATATGCTCAACATAGTTATTTTCAACATCATCATGAATCCTTATAGTCATTCGTTGATCTTCATAATCATTTATTTCAATTCTATATCTTGCCGTATCTTTTGCCGTAAATGTCGCATAACCTTTACCTGTTCTGTCAGTAAAATTAATCTTATTTTCAACAGCAAGCGAAAACAGTTTATTCTGAAATGCCGCATTTTCATCTGTATATTCATTAACCGTCTGTGCCGCCTTCACTATATTTGTATCACTTGGAATAATACTCAATGTCATTGCTATAAGCATAATACAAACTCTAATATTTTTTTTCATCTTAATTGTCCTCTCTTATCCGTATATAATTCTATGCATTATGAACACATTGACATTTATTGTACCACATATTTACAAAAAAATCCCCTAGCAGCATAAAAACACCATACTTATTTCCACTTTCTATTTTTTCATATATGAATAATATCCGTCATTTTCCTTTCGCACTGTCATATTAAATCCATCTGTTGTTTTATCTCCCTTTTCTTTAAATTTCACATTTATTTCTAACAGCTTTATATCTTCCTCCGACTGCTGTTTTTTTGTAATATTAGCCGTAAACATCAGCTTTGTTCCAGATTTACACACAACTTTTGCTTTTTTATTTTCTTTCCAATTGCTGTCTTTGTCAGATAAAACTGTTTTTTCTATCGACATACCGGCATTTGTCTCTTTAACATTGCAAATATATGTGCCTCCATCACCAGCTTTGCCAAATTGCAATATAAATTGGATTTTTGTTGTCTCTCCGTCTTTTGTTGCATGAACTTTTAATTTCTGCTTTTTGTTAGTTCTTATTTCTGTGCCATCAGCACAATTGTCCCCACTTTTAGCCGAACCGCTGTTTTTTTCCTCCGTTTTATCATAATCTGCACTTACACCATCTTCTGTCCCACTCTTTTTATTTTTCTGCGTGTCGGATACATTTTCATCATATCCTGCTGCTATATCCTGCAACACGCTGGTTTGTGTCCCGTCAGAGTCCTGTATTTCTTCCTCTGTTATCTCAGGATTATAGATATGTATATGTATATTTTCTGATGCATATTTAAATGTCTCACTCTCATCCATAGAATCATCATTCTTACTTTTATCATAGTTTTTTTCAACAGTCTTCCCTGTCGAACTTAATTCATTTTTATATGACTTTTTCGGTTTTTCATATACAAGTAATGCACAACCTATGACTGCTGCGGCTGTCCCAATGGCAAATACCGTTTTTGCATATTTTTTTAATCTCTTTCGTCTAAAAGACATCTTTTTAATATTTTCTGAATAATCCTCTGCTTCTTTTAGCATTTCTTCTGAAACACCGCCAATGGCATACATCAGCTTTTCCGCCTTTTTTTCGCTCACACTACCGCCTCCTTTTCAAGCCATACGGCAAGCTCCTTTCTCATACGGCTAAGGATTGATTTTACCGTACCCTCTTTTATATCAAGTTCTTCAGCGATTTCCTTAATATCCATAATGTAGAAATATCGTTTCAAAAAGACGGTACGGTTTCTCTTAGTCTGTTTCCACAAAAAATCTTCTATAGACTCTGTAAGAAGTTTATATTCCATGTCTTTTTCCACCGTCTTTCCGTCAGTTATACACTCATTAAGTTCCTCTATTGCAATATTCACACTATTCCCTCCTCTTTTTAATGCGTGCATATCCCTATACCTGTTAAGCGACAGATTCCTCACTATCTTGGCAAGAAATGTACTAAGCACTGACGGTCGGCTTGGCGGAATCGTATTCCATGTCCTTAGCCATGTATCATTTACACACTCTTTTGCATCTTCCTCATCATGTACAATACGCTCTGAAATACAAAAACAATAACGGTCGTATTTTTCAGATAGTTCGTAAATACCGTTTTCATTTCTGTCCCATATCAACTGTACTATTTTCTCATCTTCCATATATCTCCTTTTTGTTAATTAAAAATAGGCGTTTGCGAAACTATCATAAATCTTGATTAAATTGTGCAGATATAACAAATAGTGTTAGTCGGCATTTTTGTCGTCGTCAGCACTTAATCAGCGTTTTTTGCTGATTTATGTACTGCTACGAACGACAACATAGCGAAAGCGTGCCGACGATATTATTTGTTATATGTGTGCAATTGACACAACATATAGTTAGTTTCGCAATTATCTATGCAACTCTATTTACTGCTCCCATAAATATTGGAAGACCGTCACTTGTTGAAACTATTATAATAAATGGTCTGTTGCAATTCATTGTGACAGTATCCTTTTTTTCGTCTGCCAATGCCTCAAGGGCAATCTCTGTATATGATGCCATACTGCATCCGTTTTCGTCAATCGTCATCCTGCTATTTTGTTTTGCTTTACTAACATAAATTCCACCTTCTGATTTATTTTCTCCATCTGACACAAACATCTTAGAAAAATCTGCTTTTTTTCCATTAAATATATTTTTTATACCCATATCCTGCATCAATGGATTTAATTCAAGTTCACTTTTAAAATCCAGTTTAGGCATTGAAAATTTTACTATCTTAGAATAATCCCATTTTTTATTGAATGTGTTACACAATGAAATTATCTGCTTTGCATCCTTATTATTTATGAGTTTGTCTGCTGCCACATTTTCCTTTGGCAGTATTATATTCATATTTGCATTTGTCATAGGTATCGAAACTGCCTGATACCTGCCATTCTCAGTATAGGCATAAGCATACTCCGAATTTAAAAAACTGCATTTTTCCTTATCAATCTTTTCCTCCTCAGTTGTATTACCGCAGGTGTATGCAGACTGGCCGTAGAATATGCCCTTCTTTGTATTGTTTTTATCAAATCTGACTTTCCACTGCTCCTTAAAATTTACGGCTGACAACAATAACATAGCCATGTCTTTATTTGTTTTCAGATTACCTTTTATCTTACCACCTGTCTGCTCATCAATCCATTTATTTATTTTATCATTAAAACTTTTACTTCCCATCTCTCCCGTTAAACTATACGCATTATAATCATTTTTAAGTATTGTGCCGGCTTCTCTGGAATAATCATATTTATCACTGAGCCATGCAGAATTACCTAAAGAGCAGTTTTCGGATTTTATTTTACCGCTTATATACCCCATCATCTTTCTTATTATCTTCTGTTCTTCCTCCCATTCTTTCTCCTCTCTGTCATTTACATTTATGCAATCCGAAACAGCTGCTCTAAACATATTTTTGCCAAATGAATTTAATATCTGCTCCCGACTCTGCCCTGCAGTCATTTCCGAGAGCATCCCGTTTGCAAGATACATATTTATATTTGAGCAGGCGACAAGCCCTTTTTGTGGATTATCCCCCCAGCTCTGTTTAAGAAAATGATATAAAAGACTGCTGTTATAATCTTTATAAATCTGTTTACATTTTTTAACTTCTTCATTTGACAAATTTACAGATGATTTTTTCTTCTTTCCCACAAGTTCCTTTTTCTTGTCTTGTACTTCGCTGCTTGATGACTCACCATCCTTTTTCTGAATATCAGATGTTTTTTGTGTACTTACATTTTTGTTTCCTGTTTCATTAAGACTGGTCTTTCTGCCGCCACATCCGGTCGTTCCTGCTATTACAAGTGTCATAAATAATGCAAATGCCTTTGCAATCCTGTCTTTTCTCATAAAAAAACCTCCTTTAAACTTCCGTTATTATTCAAAACAAACATCATAAGAAGTCAAACTTATGACAATTTTGCTTTCTACTTATAATAACCCGGTTATTTAAAGAAGGTTGCATTTTTATATAAATTTTTTAACACAATTTGCAAAAGCAATACAATGATATGGCATCATCAAGCATACCACGACATCATTTTACACCTCATGCTGTTCTGAGATAGTTGCCACATCTACGATAGAAAGCTTATCCTTGCCCTCTGTCTCAAGTGATGTGAGAAGTGCTGCTGCCGTATCAAGCGATGTAAGACAGTTTACACCTGTCTCAATGGCTGTTCTTCTGATAAGGAAACCATCTTTAAGCTTGTCATCATGCGTAGGTGTATCTATTACAAGATCTATCTGATGTTCAAGCAACAGATCCATAAGTGTAGGTGCTTCTTCGTTTATACGATTTACAGGTATTGCAAGAACTCCTGCTTCGTTAAATACCTTAGCTGTTCCCCTCGTAGAGAAGATGTCATAACCAAGTTTCTTAAAGCGTTTAGCAATCTCGATTCCCTCTTCTTTGTCAGCATCATTAAGAGTGATTATCATCTTCTTATGCTTTGGAAGATCTATTCCTGCTCCCTTAAATGCCTTATAAAGTGCTTCGTTGAAGTCTTTTGAGATACCGAGACACTCACCTGTTGATTTCATTTCAGGTCCAAGGCTTATCTCTGCTCCCCTAAGTTTTTCAAATGAGAATACAGGCATCTTGATGGCAATATATTTTGACTTCTTTGCAAGTCCTGTTCCATATCCGAAATCTTTAACCTTTGCACCAAGTATTACTTTTGTTGCAAGATCTACGATAGGAATACCTGTTACCTTGCTGATATATGGAACGGTACGGCTTGAACGAGGATTTACCTCAATTACATACACCTGGTCATGGTAAACAATAAACTGTATATTTATAAGTCCGATTACATGAAGTGATTTTGCAAGTTTTCTTGTGTAATCGACAAGCATATCCTGTATTCTGTCACTGATAGTCTGTGCAGGATATACCGAGATACTGTCTCCCGAATGAATACCTGCTCTCTCGATATGCTCCATGATACCCGGTATAAGAATATCCTCACCGTCGCATACGGCATCTACCTCTATCTCTTTACCCATAAGATATTTATCTATAAGAATAGGGTGTTCCTGATGATATCTTGTTACAACCTGCATAAATTTCTTTATATCATCATCTGATACTGCTATCTGCATACCCTGTCCGCCAAGTACATATGAAGGACGGATAAGTACCGGATAACCAAGCTCGTTTGCGACTTTAAGTGCTTCTTCTGTTGTGAATACCGTATCACCCTTTGCTCTTGGTATCTGGCACTCCTCGAGTATCTGATCAAACAATTCTCTATCCTCTGCGGCATCTACATCCTCTGCACTCGTTCCGAGAATCTTAACCCCCATCTTCATAAGTGATTCGGTAAGGTTGATAGCTGTCTGGCCACCAAACTGTACTACTGCCCCGTCAGGTTTTTCAAGACGGACAATATTTTCAACATCCTCCGGTGTAAGCGGCTCAAAATAGAGTTTATCTGCTATATCAAAGTCTGTACTGACTGTTTCAGGATTGTTATTTATTATAATAGTCTCATAACCTTCTTCCCTAAGTGTCCATACACTGTGAACCGAACAATAGTCAAACTCTATACCCTGTCCTATTCTGATAGGTCCTGAACCAAGAACAATTATCTTTTTCTTTTTAGTTGTATCTTCTACTTCATTCACACCGTCAAAGCAGCTATAATAATATGGAGTTTCTGAGGCAAACTCTGCCGCACAGGTATCAACCATCTTAAACGCTGCCGTGATGCCATACTCATAACGGAGATTTTTAATCTCTTCCTCAGTCTTTCCTGTCCAGCGTGCAATTACATTATCAGGAAATTCAAGTCTCTTAGCTTCTTTTAACAGCTCTTTGTCAAGATTTCCTTTTGACTCTTTAATCTTCTTCTCCATCTCTACGAGAATTGCAAGTTTATCGATAAACCACTTGTCAATCTTTGTAACCTCGTGAATTTCATCATAAGAAGCAATTCCTCGGCGGAGTATTTCTGCTATAAGGTAAATTCTGCGGTCATCTACTACTGAAAGATGCTCGAGAACCTCCTCGTCAGACATATTGTCATAATCTCCTGTCTCAAGGCAGTCAACATGCTGTGAAAGTGACCTGATGGCTTTCATAAGTCCACCCTCAAAATTCGTGCAGATACTCATAACCTCACCTGTCGCTTTCATCTGCGTGGTAAGAGTTCTCTTTGCACTGATAAATTTATCAAATGGAAGACGAGGTATCTTAACTACCACATAGTCAAGTGCAGGCTCAAAACTTGCATATGTCTTTCCTGTTACGGCATTCGGAATCTCATCAAGCGTATATCCGAGTGCTATCTTTGCTGAAACCTTTGCAATAGGATAACCCGTTGCCTTTGAAGCAAGAGCTGATGAACGGCTTACACGAGGGTTTACCTCTATTACTATATATTCAAATGATGTAGGATGAAGTGCAAACTGAACATTACATCCACCTGTGATTCCAAGTTCGTCGATAATCTTTAAAGCAGATGTACGAAGCATCTGGTACTCTTTGTCTGACAATGTCTGTGACGGTGCAACTACGATACTGTCACCTGTATGAACTCCGACCGGGTCAAGGTTTTCCATGTTGCAGACGGTAATGCAGGTTCCGTTGCTGTCACGCATTACCTCATACTCTATCTCTTTCCATCCTGCGATACATCTCTCTACAAGTACCTGTCCTACTCTCGAAAGTCTAAGACCATTTGAAAGTATCTCCACAAGTTCTTCCTCATTGTGTGCTATACCGCCGCCTGAACCTCCGAGCGTATATGCAGGACGAAGTACGACCGGATAACCGATCTTATTTGCAAATTTGATACCGTCTTCAATATTTTCAACGAGTTCTGATGATGCACACGGCTCACCGATTCTCTCCATAAGGTCTTTAAATTCCTGACGACCCTCAGCATTTCTGATAGTCTCTGCTGTCGTTCCGAGAAGTCTTACTCCGTGGCTCTCAAGAAATCCGGACTCAGCAAGCTCCATACCGAGATTAAGACCTGCCTGTCCGCCCATGTTAGGCAAAAGACTATCAGGCTTTTCAACTTCGATTATATGCTGCAATACCTCTGTTGTAAGTGGCTCTATATAGACCTTATCTGCAATATCTTTATCTGTCATAATAGTTGCAGGATTAGAATTGACGAGGATAACTTCCATTCCCTCCTCTTTAAGAGAGCGGCACGCCTGTGTTCCTGCATAATCAAACTCTGCGGCCTGTCCGATTACAATAGGACCAGAACCTATTACAAGTACCCTTTTGATTCCTTCCATCTTTGGCATTATTTATTTCCTCCAATCATCTTCATAAATTCATCAAACAACATTTCTGAGTCTTTAGGACCTGCATTTGCCTCAGGATGAAACTGCACTGTCTTTACAGGTTTTCCTATATATTCAAGTCCCTCAATAGTTCCGTCATTTACATTTACAAACCACGGTTTTGCCACTGATGCATCTATTCCGTCCGCATCTACTACATATCCATGATTCTGTGAAGAAATATATACTTTTCCGGTCTCAAGATTTTTGACTGGATGGTTTGCTCCTCTGTGTCCGTATTTCATCTTATATGTCTTTGCATTATGTGCAAGTGCCATAAGCTGATGACCGAGACAGATTGCAAATACAGGTATATTTGAATCGGCAAGTTTTTTTACCTGTGCGATAATATCTACACACTCAGCAGGATCTCCCGGTCCGTTCGTTATCATAATTCCGTCAGGCTTTGATGCGATAACCTCGTCTGCATCAAAATCACACGGATAAACAGTTACATTGCATCCTCTGTTTAAAAGGCATCTTATAATGTTTTTCTTTGTTCCAACATCAATAACTGCAACATCTTTGTCAGCCGCAACGCTCTCTGAGCCTATATCTCCCGGAACATATTTTTCAATCTTGTCACATGAAACCTTCTTAACTACACCTGTGACTGTATATTCTTTAAGCTTTGGAATGATCTCATCGAGATTATAATTTTCATTCGTTGTTATCATTCCATTCATTGTACCTTTTTCACGAAGTATCTTTGTCAATGCTCTTGTATCTATGCCGCTGATACCCGGAATATCATTTTTTTCAAGGAAATGCTGTACGGTGTCTTCTGAACGGAAATTACTTGGAACTCTTGCAAGTTCTCTAACGATAAAGCCGTCAGGCCAGCCTTTTTTTGACTCCATATCCTTATAGCATATTCCATAGTTTCCAATAAGCGGATACGTCATGGTAACTGCCTGTCCCGCATAACTTGGATCTGTAAGAACCTCTAAATAACCTGTCATTGATGTATTAAAAACAATCTCTGAGATTATCTCTTTGTCAACACCAATACTTTTTCCTTCAAATACTGTTCCATCTTCTAATATAAGAAACGCTTTCTTCATATTAAAATTCCCATTCCTTTCCATTAAGTTCTAATATCATCTCGGCGGTCTCTACTATATTGGTACCGCTGTCCATACTAAGTTTTTGAATATAATGATGTGCTTCGTCTTCTGTCATCTGATTACGTTCCATCAAAAGCTCTTTAGCCGCCGTAATCACTTTTCGGTCATTTTCAGATCTGACTTTTGGTTTTTTCTTCTGCTTCTTCTTCCATCTGTTGTACTGAACCATCATCATCTCAAGAGTGTTCAACAGATCCTGTACCTTAAACGGCATAGCCAGTGAAACAATTCCATCCAAATCGCAATCTGCCAGTTTCGCCGGAGATGCAAGCAAAAGCATAGCAAAGCCTTTTGGAAGATAATCATTTATCTCTGAATAATGCATATCTGAAAATTTGTATCCGGATATAACTATTCCTCCATCAAGACTGTTTACCGCACTCACTATCTGTGCTCCACTGTCACAAACCATGTTTACATCATAACCGTTACGAACAAGAAGCTTTCTTAAATTCTTCGCATCGTCCAATTTTGGAAAAGCTATGATAATATCTGCCATGCAGAAACCTCCTGTCTTCTGTGCAAACAATCGATCCTATAAACTGGTTAAATATCTTTTTGTCTCCCATTGAGTCACCTGAGTACAATATTCATTCCATTCTTTGTCTTTGCTCTTTATGATATGCTCTGAAATGTGGCTGCCAACAATCTCCTGCAGAAAATCATCTTCCTCAAATAATTTTACAGCCTCATAAAGCGTCCTCGGAAGGACTTCACATTTCTGTGCTTCTTTTTCAGATAAGTCATCCATACATACCGGCGGTTCAAGTTCCTCTTTTATACCACTAAGCCCGGCTGCAAGGCAGGCTGCGATAACAAGATAAGGATTTGCTGCACCATCAGGACTTCTTAAAACTATCCTCGCACCGTCACTTCCTATTGAAGTAAGTCGTATGAGCGGACTGGAATTTGTTGAAGACCATCCGACTGTGACCGGTGCCAGATAACCCGGTATAAGTCTCTTATATGAATTTACGATAGGGTTATTTATAAGTGACATATTCGCAATATGACTTAATATTCCTGCCATAAACTGATAACCCTCTTTGCTAACTCCCAAATCATCATTTTCATCATTAAAAACATTTTTTCCGTCTTTAAATAATGTAAATGTATAATGTGCTCCTGACCCCTTTGTATCTTTTTTAGGTTTTGGCATAAATGTCGCATTAACACCATGTCTCTTTGCCACGGTCCGTATAACAAGTCTCGATGTCATAATGTTATCTGCCATGTCAAGAGCATCCGCATAACTTAAGTCAAGCACATGCTGTGCCGATTCATCAGAATGATATGATGTTTCAACACTTATCCCCATATCTGCAAGATAAAGTACCATATCACGCCTTGCATTTTCGCCACCGTCAGCAGGTCCAACATCAAAATAGCCGCCCTGTTCACTTGAATGATTGGTCGGCTCTCCGTTCTCACCGAGGTCAAAAAGGAAGAACTCATTCTTGATAGCTACCTTAAATTCATATCCAAGTTCCTTTGCCTCTGAAATAACTTTCTTTAAAATATATCTGCTGTCACCATCAAAAGGTGTGCCGTCAGGCTTAACAACATCACATAAAAAACGTGCAACCTTGCCGTGCTGTGGACGCCAAGGAAAAATAACAAATGTATCTAAGTCCGGAACTAAAAACAGTTCTTCATATCCAGTACCACGGAAACCGTCAATAGCCGCACAATCAAACTTATAATGTCCGTCTAAAATCTTATCAAGCTGGTCAATTGTAGTCGCCATGTTCTTTAAATTTCCGGATATATCCGTGAACTGAAGACGGATAAATTCTATATCTTCTTCATCAATCAGTTCCAATATATCCTGTCTGGTATATTTTGCCATCACGCTTCCTCCTTGTATTATTTATACATAACTACACATTGTTCCTATTATACAAAAAAAACACTCATATGTCAAAGACATTTGCAATTATGTTTATACATTAGTAGCAGTTCAGCCATAAAAAGATAATCAGCAATGCATAAGCTCGCTTAATGAATTGCTGATTATCTTTTTATGGTAGAATAGCCTTTCATCTCTGAAATGAAATAAACAATAGCTGCATCGCAGCGACTGACAGCTTGCTGGCAGGTTTATGAATGTTAGAGATGAAAGGCTGAACTGTTACATACATTATTTTTTCAATCAATAACCATGCCTATTCTCAATCTGCTGCTATACCTGTTCATATACAATCTTTCTGTTCTTTTGCACCAAAAACAGAGGATGTAATCACATTATACACCCTCTGTTTTCGATACGGTCACTATTATTCATGTTTATCACAAATAATAACAAACCATCTATTTTATTTTAAGGACTTTACTTTTAATGGCTTTTGTAATTTATTGATATATTTATAGTTATCTTTAACATCTGTAATTTTTTATGGAAGATTTGTGTAACCCATAAGGAACTCATCAACTTCCCTAGCTACATGTCTTCCCTCATTTATTCCCCACACAACGAGCGACTGGCCTCTGTGCATATCACCGGCAGTAAACACCTTATCTACAGATGTTTTATAACTGCCCTCTGCCGTCTCTACATTTGTACGGGCATTTAATTTTACCCCGAACGCTTTTGCAACATAATCCTGAGTACCAAGAAAACCTGCTGCGATAAGTACATAGTCGGCAGGAATCTCAAATTCACTTCCCGGTATCTCGACCATATTTAATCTGCCTGTCTTTGCATCTTTCTTTGGCTCGAGTTTTACAAGTTTTACTTTCTTTAACTTGCCGCTCTTGTCAGCGATAAACTCTTTTACAGTTGCCTGATATATTCTCGGATCTTTGCCAAACACAGCTATCGCTTCTTCCTGACCGTAATCTGTCTTGCATACACGAGGCCATTCCGGCCACGGATTGTTTGCTGCTCTCTCATCAGGAAGTTTTGGCATCATCTCAATCTGTACTACCGACTTTGCACCCTGTCTTACTGCTGTTCCGACACAGTCATTACCTGTATCACCGCCTCCGATAACAACAACATTCTTTCCTTTTGTATCTACCCAGCCGTCTTTTTTGCCCGTAAGCACATGCTTTGTAGAGCGTGTAAGGAAATCTACAGCAAAATAGATTCCATCAGCTTCACGGCCTGTCGCTTTTATATCTCTCGGATTTGATGCTCCGCACGCAAGGATAACACTGTCGTAATCCTTGACAATATCTGCTGCTTTTACTGTTTTTCCTACATCCGCGTTTACGACAAATTTAACACCCTCTTCTTCCATGACTTTCTGTTTTCTGTCGATAACCCATTTCTCAAGTTTCATATTTGGAATACCGTACATAAGAAGTCCGCCGATATGGTCATTTCTCTCAAACACGGTTACATCATGACCTCTCCTGTTAAGCTGGTCTGCTGCCGCAAGTCCCGAAGGGCCGGAACCGATGATTGCAACTTTCTTGCCTGTGCGTACCTTAGGCTTTCTAGCCTCCATAAGTCCGTTTGCATATCCATACTCTACAATAGCATTTTCATTTGCCTTACATGTTACCGGCGAATCGTTAAGTCCGCAAGTGCAGGCTGCTTCACAGAGTGCCGGGCATACTCTCGATGTAAACTCCGGAAAATTGTTAGTCTGGCGGAGCATCTGAAGTGCCTCTTTCATACATCCGTGATAGAGAAGATCGTTCCATTCAGGCACGAGATTGTTTAAAGGACAACCTGATGCCATTCCGTTTATCATCATACCTGACTGGCAGAACGGAACACCACAGTTCATACATCTTGAAGCCTGTTCTTTTCTATCCTTATCACTCATAGGAGTGTGAAATTCATTAAAGTTCTTTATTCTCTCTAAAGGCTCTACTGCCTTATTATTTTTTCTTTCATATTCAAGAAATCCGGTTGGTTTGCCCATAATTATCCTCCTTATCCTGTCGCTCAAACATCACCGCACTGCCCGACTGTATGTCAGGCGTGCGTATAAACAGTATCTCCTATAGCTTATGCCTGATTTTTGTGTGCATAAAATGCTTCTATCTGTGCCTGCTCGTAGCTTAATCCTCTTTCTTCCATCTGAGCGATAAGCTGAAGCATCTTGCTGTAATCATAAGAAATTATCTTTTTAAACTTAGGAAGATAATCACTGAAGTTTTCAAGGATATTCTTTCCTTTTGCTGAATTTGTAGCTTCAACATGCTCCTCTATTATCTTCTTTAACTCAAGTACATCATATTTGTCTGTTACCGGCTGTGATGAGACAAGGTCTTTGTTAAGTTTAAGGTAAAGGTCACTGTTCTCATCAAGTACATATGCGACACCGCCACTCATACCAGCCGCAAAGTTCTTTCCTGTAGGTCCGAGTATAACCACGCGACCGCCTGTCATGTACTCACATCCGTGGTCGCCGACACCCTCAACAACTGCTGTTGCTCCTGAGTTACGGACACAGAAACGCTCACCGGCAATACCGTTTATAAATGCCTTACCGCTTGTAGCACCATACAGTGCAACATTACCAATAATGATATTGTCCTCTGCCTTAAATTTAGAACCTGCCTGTGGATATACAACAATTTTTCCGCCTGAAAGACCTTTTCCGAGGTAATCATTTGAATCACCGACAAGCTCAAGTTTAAGCCCCTTAGGGATAAATGCACCGAAGCTCTGACCGCCGCTTCCGTGACACTCAACAGTAATAGTGTCCTCCTCAAGCGTATCGCTGAATTTCTTTGTAATCTCTGAACCGAGTATCGTACCAAATGTACGGTTGATATTTGTCACATCGACTGTAACTTTTGCCGATTCTCCTGTCTGGAGTGATTTTTTAAGTTTAGGAAGTAAAACTTTTTCATCTATTGTCTTTTCAAGTTCAAAGTTATATACATTCTTTGGATTGAATTTGTTTTCTTTTCTCTCATTTGCAAATGATGAGTCAATTATCTCGTTAAAGTTGATGTGATGTTCCTTAACCTTTGGATCATCCTTAACTTTAAGAAGGTCTGTGCGGCCGATGAGGTCATCGACTTTCTTAATTCCAAGTAAAGCCATGTACTCACGAAGTTCCTGTGCGATAAACTTCATAAAGTTCTCAACATATTCAGGCTTTCCTTTAAATCTCTTTCTGAGTTCAGGATTCTGTGTTGCAACACCTACAGGGCAGGTATCGAGATTACATACACGCATCATTACGCAGCCCATTGTTACAAGCGGTGCTGTTGCAAATCCATACTCTTCTGCTCCAAGAAGTGCTGCCACAAGCACATCACGGCCTGTCATAAGTTTACCGTCTGTCTCAATACGGACACGGGAACGGAGTCCGTTCATTATTAGTGTCTGGTGTGTCTCCGCAAGACCAAGCTCCCACGGAAGACCAGCATTGTAGATTGAACTTCTAGGTGCTGCTCCGGTACCTCCGTCATATCCTGAGATAAGGATAACTGCTGCTCCGGCTTTTGCAACACCGGCTGCTACAGTACCTACTCCGGCTTCTGAAACAAGCTTAACTGATATTCTCGCATCTTTATTACTATTCTTAAGGTCATAGATAAGCTGTGCCAAGTCCTCGATAGAATAGATGTCATGATGTGGCGGAGGTGAGATAAGACTTACACCAGGTGTTGAATGTCTTGTCTTTGCAACCCACGGATAAACCTTTCCTCCCGGAAGATGACCTCCCTCACCAGGCTTAGCTCCCTGTGCCATCTTAATCTGGATTTCCTTTGCACTTACAAGATAACGCGATGTTACACCAAAACGACCTGATGCAACCTGCTTTATTGCTGAACATCTGTCCTCCGGCTGTCCTGCAGTAAGAAGTCTGTCAAGACTCTCACCACCCTCACCACTGTTTGATTTACCGTGAAGATGATTCATCGCAATGGCAAGTGTTTCATGCGCCTCCTGTGAAATAGAACCGTAAGACATGGCACCTGTCTTAAATCTCTTAACAATCTCTTCAACACTCTCAACCTCATCGATAGAAATGCCTTTCTTAGGATAATTAAAGTCAAGCATACTTCTGAGTGTTACATTGTGCTCTTTTTCATCTATACATTTTGAATACTGTTTAAACAGTTCATAGCTTCCTGTCCATGCAGCCTGCTGTAAAAGATGTATAGTCTCAGGATTATATAAATGTTCCTCCTTGTGACCTCTCTCTTTGTGCTGGCCACGGCTCTCAAGATTCATATCCGTTTCAAGACCGAGCGGATCAAATGCTGCTGAATGAAGTGTATCGACCTGTTTTTCAATATCCTCAAGTGTAATATCTCCTGCACAGCATACAGTGTCAGTAAAGTATTTCTCGATAACATCCTCTGAAATACCAATGGCTTCAAAAATCTTTGAACCCTGGTATGACTGAATTGTAGAAATACCCATTTTTGATGTAATCTTGACAATTCCGTGAAGGACCGCTGCATCATAATCATCAACCGCTGCATAGTAATCTTTGTCAAGAAGATTCTGCCCGATAAGCTCTTTTATAGTGCTGTGGGCAAGATAAGGATTTATCGCACAGGCACCATATCCCAATATTGTAGCAAAGTGATGTACTTCTCTTGGCTCTGCCGATTCAAGTATCATTGCAACACTTGTTCTCTTCTTTGTAGTTACAAGATGCTGCTGCATTGAAGCTACCGCAAGAAGTGACGGTATAGCCACATGGTTCTCATCAACTCCCCTGTCAGTAAGGATAAGAATGTTTGCACCCTCCTTGTAAGCTCTGTCAGCTTCAAGACACATACGGTCAAGTGCTTTCTTAAGTGATGTATTCTTATAATAAGTAATAGGAATATCAACGCACTTAAATCCCTCTTTATCCATATATTTAATCTTCATAAGGTCAGTGTCAGTAAGGATAGGATTGCGGATTTTAAGCACCTTGCAGTTGTCAGCCTTTTCTTCAAGCAGATTTCCGTCCTCACCGATATAAACGCTTGTCGATGTTACGATTTCCTCTCTTATCGCATCAATAGGAGGGTTTGTAACCTGTGCAAAAAGCTGTTTAAAATAGTTGAACAATGGCTGCGGCTTATCTGAAAGCATTGGAAGCGGTGTATCAGTACCCATTGAAGCAATAGGCTCTGCACCTTTCTGTGCCATAGGAAGAATCGACTCCTTATAATCCTCATAAGTATAACCGAATGCCTTCTGAAGTCTTGCTCTCTCCTCGTCAGTAAACTCCACTACTTTCTTATTAGGAATACGAAGTTCCTTTAAAGTAACAAGATTGCTGTTAAGCCACTCACCGTAAGGCTGGCGTGAAGCATATTTTTCTTTAAGCACTTCATCATCGATAAGCTCACCCTTGACTGTATCAACAAGAAGCATACGACCCGGTCTTAATCTGTCTTTCTTAACAATCTTTTCAGGCGGAATGTCGAACACGCCTACTTCTGAAGAAAGGATAAGCTGATCGTCTGTTGTAATGTAATAACGCGATGGACGAAGACCGTTTCTGTCAAGAACCGCTCCCATAATATCACCGTCAGAGAAAAGGATTGAAGCCGGTCCATCCCAAGGCTCCATCATCGTCGCATAATACTGATAGAAATCTCTCTTTTTCTGGCTAACGCTCATGTCATGTTCCCACGGTTCAGGAATGGTTATCATAACAGCAAGCGGAAGCTCCATACCGCTCATCACAAGAAACTCAAGTGTATTATCAAGTCTTGCCGAATCAGAACCGTTTGGATTGACAACCGGAAGAACCTTGTGGAAATCATTTGCAAGGAGTGAAGTTTCCATAGTCTCCTCACGGGCGAGCATCTTGTCGGCATTACCTACGATAGTATTTATCTCACCGTTGTGAACGATAAATCTGTTCGGATGTGCTCTCATCCAGCTTGGATTTGTATTCGTACTAAATCTTGAATGTACCGTTGCGATAGCTGATACATAATCAGGATCCTGAAGGTCTTTAAAGAAAAGACGAAGCTGTCCTACAAGAAACATACCTTTATAGACTATCGTACGGCTTGAAAATGAAACAACATATGTGTCATCGTTACTCTGTTCAAACACACGGCGTGCAACATAGAGTTTGCGGTCAAAATCAAGTCCTTTCTCAACCTCCTCAGGTCTTTTAACAAATGCCTGCATGATGTATGGCATACATTCAAGTGCCTTATGTCCTAATATTTCAGGCTCAGTAGGAACTTTTCTCCAGCCGAGAAGTTCAAGCCCCTCCTTTTCAATAATGACTTCAAACATCTTTTTGGCACGGTTTCTTTTAAGTTCATCCTGTGGAAAGAAAAACATTCCGATACCGTAATCTCTCTCATCTCCGAGTTCAAAACCGAGTGGTTTAACTGCCTTTTTAAAGAATTTATGTGAAATCTGTAAGAGAATACCAACACCGTCACCGGTCTTTCCCTCAGCATCCTTACCTGCACGATGCTCCAGCTTCTCGACAATGTCAAGAGCTCCGGAAACAGTATCATGTGTCTTATTTCCCTTGATATTTACAATAGAACCGATACCACAGTTATCATGTTCATAACGGGGATCGTAAAGACCTCTCTTTTCATGATCAATAACCTTTGAGGCTTCATCTAAAACCCTGCTGTTACAAGTTTCAGTATTTATCATCATTATTACCTCCATATCATTATTTATGTACTCTCGGCATCTTCTCAAAACGAATAATTTCGGCTGAATTTCCGAAGGTACATTATTTTACAATTTTGTGTTTTGTTTATATCCTTTAGAAAAACAAAAAGAGGCTCAGCAAATAACTGAAAACACATATGGAACATCTTCTTCATAAGAAAAAGTCCTATCATGTAAACAGATACTATATCAAAAGACACTTCCGGCTAAAAGCCATACCAGTCCTGTGATACAAATATCCCTTTACTGATAATTGTTTTCATATCATTTGCTGAACCCCTTTGTTCATCAAACTGGTTTGATTATATATTTTTTGAGCAAAAAAAGCAAGATTATTTAGTAAAATTATGCTTTTTACTAATAAAATTAAGTGAAATCGCTTTTTAGTTTATTTTATTCATTTGTTCAAACTTGTGTTCTAAAGAAATTATTGATAAAATTTATTTTTTTAAGAGGAGTTTTGATGCTTATTTTGTATCAGAGGCGATAAGAACCTTTTATCCACTTGATTATTCTCTTCAATAAGTCTAAACAACATTTCATGAAACGATTCACCTGCTTCCTGCACTAAAGCCGAAAGATCCTGTTTCTGCTGTTCAAACTTTTTTCCACTACTTTTAGTTATTTCTTCTTCATTTATATCAGGACATAAAAAATCTTCTTCTACACTTGCTACATAATTTAGCTTTATGTATATTTCAAGTTTTCTTTTTAAATTATTGTCTAAAACCATCTAATTATCTCCCGCTGTCTGTTCATCACCCATTCACATACCACTTAATCACATTATAATAAGGCTGGTACTCCTCGTCCTGTTCATTCATATACACCAGTTTTATCGTTTCTTTGTCAAGATGCTGCAACTGCTGATATACCGCCCTGCGTGCTTCACGCAATTCATAGTCATTTAAATTTAAAAGGTTTATTGTGTATTCATCCCCTACTATTGTTCCATTTCCATAATATGCAAACTTTTTCTCACACTCCTGTTCTAATGGAGACACAAATTTATCCGAATCATATTTGTTTTCCTTTTTTCTTCCGCAGGTTCTTATTGTATTACAACTTGCCACAAGATTTGAATAATCTAATGAGCGTTTACTCACATATTTCCCCGGATTTCTTGGTTCTATATGCTCATTATGAACATTTTCCTTTTTTATTCTGCCACAACAATATGCACAGATTCCTTTTTGCTCTTTTATAAGTACATCTGTAAGAATTCCTCTGTAATGTGCAAATTCTTCCGAATCATAAGTCTTATCGGGATTTTTTCGTTTAAACTCACTCAAAAACTCTGGTTCTTCAGACTTTTCAATATATATCATATATATCTTCTCCTCTTTAATTCCATCCTTGCCGTAATAACATCCGGATGGTTCTCACTTGTAATTTCAGCAAGTGCATTTATTTTCACTTCTGCCTGCTCAAATAATCTACTGTTTATATCATCATATATCGAGTCTATAAAACTTTTTATTTTTTCATTAATAGAACTTGTATCCATAAACTGTTCTAAAACAGCATTCGCATCATATCCGTTTAACTGTTTATTTTTTTGAATACTAAATTTTCCTTCACTGTTATCTATAAAAAACAGATTATAATTTTCATCAGCTTCACTTAATACAATAGGTGAATGTGTAGTAATAATAAACTGTATATTTGGAAAAGTATCTCTTAATGCAGATAACACTTTTCTCTGCCATGATGGGTGCATATGCAGTTCCACTTCATCAATCAGTACGATTCCCTCTCCAAGCAATGGATTTTCTTTATTTGGATTTGCTAAAGTAAGCCTTCTCGCCAAATCACCAAACAAAGCTAATGTGCATTTTTCCCCATCAGACATTTGAGAAACATTCAAGCTGATATTTGCCTTGTTTATTTTCATTTCCAAACGAGGTTTTCTTACAACACGAAGATTGGAGCAGCCATCTAACATTGACAAAATCGCCTTTCTTACCGCTTGCAGAGAATTATCTTCATATTTTAAATTTCCCGTCTCTATTTTTTGCTCATTTTCATAATCTTCCTGATTTCTATACCACTCAAAAAAAGTCCTAAAGTCTATTTTATTTTCAATCGCCTTTTCAAATGCAGAATATATATCAAAAGTATGGTGTGTTCTGATGCACAAAGGTATATCCAACACAAGACGATTTGTCCCATAATTTGCAAAAATAGGAATATCATTCTGTTCTTCATCACTGATATATTTCTCATGAAATATATCAACAATTTCATTTAAAGCTTTTTTGTTATGTGTTTTCATGCCTGTATTTCGCATCATATTTCTTGAATATTCAAACTCCGTACCTTCAAATTCAATCGTTGCGTGTATGCTTGTTCCACTTTTTCCATACATAATATCTTCTAATTGAATAGCATAGTTTTGTTTTAATTCTTTTCTGTTTACAACCTGATTTATAATATTTGCAAACAATAAATTAACAGAACGAAGAATACTTGATTTCCCTGTTCCGTTAATTCCAAAAATAACCGTACTTTTACCGTCAAATTCAATAATTGCATCATCAATAGCTCTAAAATTTGTTAATTTAATCTGTTTTAGTCGCATCAGCCACTTCTCCTATATTATATTTATTCTCAATTGTTTCATATCAAACCTGCAGTTTCTTCGATATATTTTTATATAATTAATTATACCACATATCAAGCGGATATTCGCAATCCGCTTTGCTGCCTACTCATACATTTAAACACCACTTCCAATAACTTAACAAAATAGTGTCCTTTTCTGTTTATGTTTGTCCGAATAAAATTTTACGCTAACCTAACTCCAATACGGCTTCTGGTCCTTATGCGTAAATCCCTCAAGTTCCCTCTTATACCTCGTAAGCCTTGCTTCATATTCTAACTTTTTCTTTTCGCTAAGCTGCCCTGACTCCCAAAATTCATTTATCCTAGTTTCAAGACAGACAACCGCCTCCTGCGCCGCATCTTTATAATTATTTGCAGCATTAGACTCTATCTGTGCTATTATCTCATCAAGTTCTTTATTAACTTTACCATTCTTAAAAAATCCATACATTTTAAACCTATTCCTTCTTATCCTATTTTCTATAGTATAACAGTACATCCCAAAATACACAATGTTACAACAAAAAATAATAATGCTTACCTACAATGTAACTGACAGCGGTTACAGTACACACTTATCAAATCTATAATCGTATTTTCCATTTGCTTTTCTTTACTATCCGTCATACAATCTATATTATATTTGTTTCAAAATGTATTTTGACATATAAATTTTATAAATAATCATAGAAATGGAGATTTTTAATAATGAAAATGCAGCAAATTCTTATTATAGAGGACGATATAAGTCTTAATAAAGGTCTTTGTCAGGCTCTTAGTTCAGAGGACAGACAGATTTTTTCATGCACCAATCTGCAAGCCGCCAGACAACAGCTTGCCTGTTTTAAGGCTTCACTCATACTGCTTGACATTACACTTCCGGATGGCAGCGGACTTGATTTTCTGGTTGAAGTAAAAACCGATTTTCCTGATATTCCTGTTATCCTGCTTACCGCAAATGATACTGATTTTGATATTGTAAGCGGTCTTGAACTCGGTGCTGATGATTATATAACAAAACCTTTTTCTCTCGCCGTTCTTCGTGCCAGAGTTAATACACAGCTTAGAAAACATCCCATTTGCAATTCCCAGACGGCTAATTCCATTATAACAATAGATAATTTTTCATTTGATTTTGTGCACCTAACTTTTCTTGTTTTAGGCAAGCCTGTTGAATTAAGCAAAACCGAGCAAAAACTTCTTTCTCTCCTCGTTGAGAACCGTGGCAATATCATGACCCGTGATGTCCTTACCGACCGCATATGGACAGATGGCTCTGAATATGTGGATAACAATGCACTTTCCGTTGTTGTCAAAAGGCTCCGTGATAAACTTAACGCTTCGGATTATATACATACCGTCTATGGCATCGGTTATAAATGGGACAAAAAATAAAAAGAAAGTCACTATACCCCAAAATACATAAAAAATATCAAAGCATACTCCAAACGAAAGGATTTTTATGACTAAAGATTTCATTATATTTATTCAGTTTATAATTATTATAATATGTATAAGTTCCATACTCCTAAACCGTTATAAAACAGATAAACTTCTCACTTCTCTCGAAAATATGATTGACTCAGCTTTAAAGGGAAGCTTTACTGAAAAGGTTTTTGATGAGAGCCGCCTGTCAGCACTTGAGACAAAATTTGCACAATACCTCTCAGGTCAGACCTGCTCTACCCAAAATATAATGCACGAAAAAGACAGCATTAAAACTCTTATCGCTGATATTTCACATCAGACAAAAACACCTGTCGCAAACATTCTTCTCTACTGTGAATTACTTTTAGAAGATGAACTCTCAGAAAACTCAAAAAATAATCTTATGGCACTTTATTCCCAGACTAAAAAACTCCGTTTTCTGATAGAGTCTCTCATAAAACTTTCACGGCTTGAAACAGGTATCATTTCCCTATCTCCAAAGAAGCAGGAAATCCAGCCGTTACTTGATAAGATATTTATACAATACAACCAGAAAGCCGATTCAAAAGATTTGTATCTTAATACCGTCAAAACTGATGCAACGGCAGTGTTTGATGAAAAATGGACACTTGAGGCTCTTTGCAATATAGTTGACAATGCTATCAAGTACACCGTGACAGGTGGCATTTCCATAAATGTAATAGTCTATGAATTTTTTGTCAGAATTGATATTTCAGACACAGGCATTGGTATATCAGATAATGAGCATGAAAAAGTTTTTTCAAGATTTTACCGCTCCGAAAAAGTCAACACTACAGAAGGCGTCGGAATAGGACTCTATCTTGCAAGAAAGATAATTACAGGCGAAAATGGTTATATCAAAGTTTCTTCTTTACCGGAACACGGCTCAACTTTTTCCGTATTTCTTTCAAAACTGTAAGATTTCATATTATGTTCTGAAAGATTTTGGAAAGTTTTATATGCCATACTATTATAGTAAAATCTTACAGATATTTTTTCAGAACGGAGGTCATTATGACAATACTAAAAACAGAAAATCTTACAAAAATCTATGGCTCAGGTGACAATGCCGTACACGCATTACAAAATGTAAACCTTGCCATCGAAAACGGTGAATTTGCCGCAGTCGTCGGAACATCAGGCAGCGGTAAATCAACACTTCTCCATATGCTCGGCGGTCTTGACAAGCCCACTTCCGGCAAGGTGTTTGTTGATGGAAAAGATATTTCTTCATTAAAAGACGAACCGCTCACCATATTTCGCAGAAGAAAAATAGGATTTATTTTTCAGGCTTACAACCTTGTACCAGTCTTAAACCTGTATGAAAATATCGTACTGCCGCTCGAACTTGACGGGAGAAAGATAGATAAGGATTTTGTAGCACAGATAACCGATACCTTAGGACTTTCAAAAAGACTTAATGCACTGCCTAAGCTTAACTTTTCCGGCTGCAAATACATTTTCGTTCATTATCCAAGAAAAGATAAATATAAAGCTCAATAAAACTGATATAACTATTTTCTTTCTGTTTTTCATAAGCATAAACTCCTATTCTGATTTGTTTTAGATTTTCCTGCAGTTTTATCCTTGTTATTATGTTAAATCTTCCATAATAAAAAAGGTCGCTTAAAAAGCGACATTTTATTTTTATATTTCATTATTATATAATGTTGTATTCAAAAGGTATTCTGAGCCTTACCGATGCCATGCCACGGATTGCATCATTATATTCACTCCTTATTAACCGTACTTTTTCCATCCAATTCAAAGACTGCCCCATCAATCGACCTAAAATTTGTTAATTCAATCTGCTTTAGTCGCATTAGCCACTTCTCCTATTTTCCTTTTTTTAATCCAAACATCTTAAAACAATTCCTTCTTATATTTTATAGAATTTTCCTTGGTTATCTCTCTTATAACTCTGCATGGATTTCCTGCCGCCAATGAGTTTGCCGGTATATCACGCGTCACTACACTACCTGCACCTATCACACAGCCTTCTCCGATAGTTACACCGCCTATAACCACAACATTACTTGCAAGCCAGCAGTTTGAACCTATCGTTATCGGCTTAGCATACTCATCATCATAAGCCGTACCATCCTCCTTATATTTGATATTTCTCTCCTGATATCTAAATGGATGTACAGGTGTTGCCAGCATACAGTTTGGTCCAAAAAACACATTATCTCCTATTGTAACAGGGCATATGTCAAGCACTGTGAAATTAAAATTTGCATAACAGTTTTCGCCAAATGTCGTAAATGCACCATAATCAAACTGAATCGGTCCCTGTATATATGTTCCTTTTCCTATATTTGGTATAAGCTCTGACAATATTTTATTTCTTATATCTTCTTCATCCTCAAACACACTGTTATATCTTGCAGAAAGCTTATGTGCCTTTAATCTCATTGCTGCTAATTCTTTATCACTTGTATCATATATTTTTCCTGCAAGCATCTTTTCTTTTTCTGTCATTTTAATACTATCCCTTTTCTATATTATTGTTGTTATTATTTACAAAACTAATACATTTGTAGCCCCTTTTATATAGCGTACTGTAAGCATTGTCAATCGGATATTAGCAATCCACTTTGCTACTTGTTCATAATACTATTTACTCAATTCTTTTTCAATATTATTTCAAAAATCATCCTTTTGTTTCATAAGCCGCATTTCCTATAACATAAAAAAAGAAAGAGATTAACCAAATAACCTCTTTCTGATTTTAGGATCTGACACTCAAATCCCTAACATACGATTAGTATTTGCGCTTACGAGCTGCCTCAGACTTCTTCTTACGACGAACGCTTGGCTTCTCATAATGCTCTCTCTTACGAATTTCCTGCTGGATGCCAGCTTTAGCACAATTTCTTTTGAAACGACGTAAAGCGTTATCCAATGTCTCATTCTCTTTTACGATTACATTTGACATAGTCTCACACCTAACCTCCCTCCAGTTGTAGATTATGCATCAAATACACAAACAACTGTGTAGGGTATTTTTTCACAGAACCACAGTCCTGTACGCACAAATATTATTATACCACAAATCTATCATTAGTCAACAGCTTTTTATATTTTCCCCCCAATTTTTTTTGACCTTTTTTTTAAACAGTTTACCATTTCATTTTTCTATTTTTACAAACAACTCATTTCTTTATTATTTTATCAAATCAAACTCCACTATTGTCTGAAATGTAAAATTTAACTTGATGAAATCAAATTTACTTATCAGTACATAACTTTATATCTTATACTATACCTACGATTGAACGGTAACAATATATTTCTTTAATTGCTTAGTCGGTATTTTTGACTCACATATCTTCCTTATTGCTTTTTTATATGACACTTCATCAAGCTTCAAGTTGTTTTTGTCATTCAAAAAATCCCATACTGCTTTTGGATATACCACAAACAACTCTGCTATAAGCCAGCCTGCCGCCATCTGCGTATAGTAGCCGTTATTTGAAAAATCCCTGTTTACAAGTTCAAGTATTTTGTCTGTATATTTACCTTTATAAACACTATTTGGGGCTTCATTATTATATCTGACTTTACTGGTATCACTATCCGACTGCAAAGCGTTTCTTTCCTCTATTACACCTTCATCTGTCAATATGCCTTCTAAATCTATGTCATATCTGTCCACCGTTTTCTTTCTTGCAATCTTATTCCCTGCCATATCAATCTTTACATAATGCTCAAGCAAAAGTACAAGTCCCGCCCTCGCCACATACTCCTTTTTAGAAGCTGTCATTTTTTCAATATCCTTTATAAACTCGTCATGATGTTTATCAATTATCCTGAACTCTTTACAAAAACCATCATTTATAGACCAGTTATTTATATAAGGAAGAAAATCATTCAATTTCTTTCTTGCAATTTTCACATCATCTTCCTTTGCCGTCGCTATACCTGTAATAAATCCACGAAGCATCGTCTCCTCAAAGTACAAATCATCTTCTTCAAGCAATCCCTGCCAGTCCTCATTTTCTCTTAAAAGTTCTCTCGCATACTTCCTGATAAGGGGCACTCTAACCCCAAGCATATTATCGCAGCCCGGAATAAGAGCCTTAGAAAAATCTCTATATTTCTCCTCACTCATAGAAAAAAGTCTTTCACGCACTATTTTATCCATATTTTAAAAATCTCCTAAAATTTTATCTTATAAGAGAACAAACTCTCTTGTCTTGCAAATTTATGATAACATTTTATCCTTTATATCCTATTATAAGAAAACAAAAACATTAGTGCAAGCCGACTCATTATCCCGTACCACAAATAAACATCAAAAACATAACTATCCTATATTATATAACTATAAAAACAGCTTAAATTCACAATAATACTTTATAATTCATAATATATTTTTCAACCTATAACACTTTAAACTAATACAACATACTTTCATAAAAACAGCCGTGAAAAAGGATTATTAATCTAACTATATTAAATATTTGCGAAACTATCTGTTGCATGAATAAATTGTGCAAATATAACAAATAGCACAACATATAATTAGTTTCGCAATTACTTAACAGAATAATAATCCTTTTTCACGGCGTCACTTTATCATTATATTGTAAGCCCTCAATCCTACATTCCGGCAAGCTGTTTTCCGAGACTCTCACATTCACTTATCACATCACCATCAGGTGTTTCCTGGCATATAAGACCCTCTCCGTTTACGACTGTCGCTCCGGCACTTGTCATGCGTTCTTCCCAGTCACGCATCCACTGACCATCTCCCCAGCCGTATGAACCAAACAGAGCAATCTTCTTACCTTTTACATTTCCCTCAAGTTCTGCAACAAATGGCTCCATCTCACTTTCCTCAAGAACCTCAGCTCCCATGGCAGGACAACCAAGTGCAAACACTTCCTCTGTATCAAGGTCACTGACCTGGCAACTACTTACATTGACAACTTCTGCCTGTGCTCCGCCATCTGTGATACCTTTACCTATTGCCTCCGCCATAGCGAGTGTATTTCCTGACTGCGACCAATATACAACACTTATCTTACCCATGATTATAATTCTCCTTTCAAAATGAAATACTTTATAGGCGTTTGCGAAACTATCATAAATCTTGATTAAATTATGCAGATATAACAAATAGTGTTAGTCGGCATTTTTGTCGTCGTCAGCACTTAATCAGCGTTTTTTGCTGATTTATGTACTGCTACGAACGACAACATAGCGAAAGCGTGCCGACGATATTATTTGTTATATCTGTGCAATTAACACAACATATAGTTAGTTTCGCAATTACCTATGAAATACTTTAGTTAGTTTTCCCTAACTTTGAGATTATGATACATAAATTATATACTAAAGTCAATAAAATAAATGACACCTTTTTATCAATATAACTATTATTGATAAAAAGGTGTCATTTTATTCATCACTTATCTAATTAGTCAAGAAAACTTTCCATACTCTTAAGACTTATTGCAAGCGTAGATGCATTATGCAAAAGTGCTGATGTTGTAGGTGCAAGTATTCCGGTCACACCACAGAGTATAAGTCCCGAATTAAATCCAACTATTGTTCTGTAGTTTTTCTTTATCCTTTTCATAAGTGCATCGCTTAACATCTTAAGTGTTACTATCTGATAAAGATCGTCCGAACCAACCGTTATGTCGGCAATTTCTCTTGCTATCTCTGCTCCATCACTTATGGCAATTCCGACATTTGCTGCCGAAAGTGCAGGCGAATCATTTATTCCATCACCTATCATGATGACTTTTCTTCCCTCACTTCTCTCTTTCTCTACAAATGCAGCCTTATCTGCCGGAAGTACCTCCGAATAATAAACATCAACTCCGACTTTCTCAGCTATGTTCTTTGCAATCCTGTCACTATCTCCGGTCATCATTACAACCTTACTTATTCCCGATTTTCTCAGAGAATTAACAACTGCTTCTGCTTCATCCCTGAGAGGGTCTTCTATAAGTATAACTGCCGCAAGTTCACCCTGTATCGCAAGATAAAGTCTTGAATATTCATCAGATATATTTTCAAACTGTTCTTTCTTATCTTCAGGTACAATGCATTTTTCATCTTCAAAGACAAAATGATAACTTCCGATAACTGCTTTTCTGTTGTCAATATAGCTAGATATTCCATGAGCGACAACATAATCAACCTTTGAGTGCATCTCCTCATGTTCAAGAGATTTTTGTTTTGCTGCCTCAACGACTGCTTTTGCCATTGAATGAGGGAAGTGTTCCTCAAGGCAGGCTGCAATCCTCAAAAGTTCATCCGGTGTCTCATCACAGAACGAAACAACATCCACTACAGTAGGCTTAGCCTTTGTGAGTGTTCCTGTTTTATCAAACACAATAGTGTCTGCTTCTGAAACTGCTTCAAGGAATTTACCGCCTTTAACAGTTACATTGTGAAGGCTTGCTTCTCTAATTGCCGACAGAACCGTTATCGGCATTGCAAGCTTTAGTGCACAAGAAAAATCTACCATAAGCACTGATAATGCCTTTGTGACATTTCTCGTCAAAAGATACGTTAAAGCTGTTCCTCCAAGTGTATAAGGAACAAGTTTATCCGCAATATGACTTGCCTTACTCTCACTTGCAGATTTGAGTTTTTCTGTCTCCTCTATCATCCCAACTATCTTTTCATACTGGCTCGTTCCACCGACTTTTTTAACTTTGATGGTTATCTCGCCCTCTTCAACTACAGTTCCGGCATAGACATAATTGTCTTTAACTCGTCTTACAGGCATTGACTCACCTGTTATCGAAGCCTGATTTACCATAGCTTCGCCGTCATAAACCTCACCGTCAAAAGGAATGATTGTTCCCATATGTACGACTACGCAATCGCCCTCTTTTATATCATTTGAAGAAACCTGAACCTCTTTTCCGTCACTGAGCATCCATACACTTCCCGTATTGAGCGACATTGTCCTTGCAAGATCATCAACAGATTTCTTATGTGTCCACTCCTCCAACAGTTCACCTATTCCAAGCAGGAACATAATCGAATCCGCAGTTGCTATATCGTTTCTGATAACTGATACACCTATTGCAGTCGCATCAAGAACCGGAACTTCTATCTTACCTTTAAGTAAAGTCTTTACACCTTTATAAATATATTTCAATGACATTGCCGTTGTATAGACTGCCCTTACCGGATAAGGAAGAAGTATCCTTCTCGCATATCTGTAAACGACTTTTTCAACCATTTTTCTCTGATATGTGTTGTTAAGTCCCCTGCCTGATGTCTCTAATACTGCTGCCGGCACATCAACATTTTCATAAGCAAATTTTCTCAATGCTTCTATTATATTTCCCCTGTCACCGACAAAATAAATAGCAGCATCCGCTGTTCTCTCAAACACCTTTGCATTTGTAACATACTGGTTGTTGGTCAGATAATATAATAATGTATCTGCCTGTTCAAAGGACATTCTGTTTTGATGTAAATGAACTCTTATTCTGCCTTTTATTTCATGCTTAATAGAAAATTTCATTTTTTGCCCCCTTTTCCGTATTATTCCTTTAACTTCGATATTGTTATTTTAACTTCAATTAGTATCATCTTACTGTCATATACCTAAAACAAGACACCTGAAAAATCAGATGTCTTGTATAAATATATGTCAGATTATTATCTAATGATAAATTTTGTGCAAAAAGATAAAACTTTAAATCTCATCTTTTTACATTTATGTTGATTACTCAGCATCTGCTGCTGCCTCTGCGTCTGCTTCGTTTTCAACTTCCTCAAAATCATCATCGTCTGCTTCATCTTCAAAGCACTCTTTCTTTGCTGCTCTCTCTTCGTTAATCTCTACAGCTTCTGCATAAATATCTTCGGCATTTTCCTGAACTGTTGATACAACATTCATAACACAGTCTTTTGCACGAAGAACTGCTGCCGTGCAATTTGAATATACATTCTTTGCATCATCACTTGAAAGAATTTTGATTCCTGCTGTACCAAATGCAACACCTGCTGCAAATAAACCTGTCTTTTTCCAATTAATAGCCTTTAAACAATCTAACATAATAAGTTCCTCCTCTGGATAAAAAATTTTACTTGTGTTTCTTTCACAAAAACAGACATATCCGTCTGCTTTTGTGACATTATACAACAAAAAATCCAGTACGACACGGCTAATTTTGCTTATTGAGAAATTTTAATCAATATCTTCGCTTAGCTATACTTATTGAAAATGTTTATCAATTTTTTCAGCCGACATGACGCTCAAATCTCTTAAAATCAAGAATTTTTTCAATCTCTTCGAATGCATCGGCAGGAATTCTAAAATCTGCCGCCGCAAGATTATTCTCAAGCTGTGACGGTTTGCTTGCGCCTGTTATAACACTTGAAATGATTGATTTTCTAAGTATCCAGCTAAGTGCAATAACTGACATATTTGTTCCAAGCTCCTCAGCTATCTTTGACAGTTTTTCAACCTTATCAAGATTTTCATCTGTGAGGAGATTATTTATCTGTTTATCTGCCTGATGTGTTGCCCTTGAACCCTCAGGATATGGCTCTCCTTTTTTATATTTTCCGGTGAGAAGCCCCTGTGCCAGCGGCGAGAACGGTGTAATTCCGATACCGTACTTTTCACAAACGGACATTATCTCATGCTCTATGTATCTGTCAATCATATTGTACTGCGGCTGAACAACCGTCATAGGATAAAGTCCGTATTTTTCGATTATCCTCTGTGCTTCTTCAAGTCTTGCAGCACCCCACTCCTCGCTTACACCATAATAAAGAATCTTTCCCTTTGAAACAAGGTCACTCAATGCACGAAGTGTTTCCTCCATAGGAGTTGTATTATCAAATCTGTGACAATAATATAAATCTATATAATCCATATTCAGATTTAAAAGAGAACGGTCTACATTCTCAAAAATGTGTTTTCTTGACAATCCCCAGTCATTTGCTCCGCCGCCTGTCGGAAAGAAAACCTTACTTGAAACTACATAACTATGTCGTTGATATTCATTCAGGATTTTTCCTAAAAATTTTTCAGCCTCGCCACCACTGTATGCATCTGCACAGTCAAAGAAATTAACGCCCTTATCATAAGCAAGTCTTATCGTATCTCTTGCAATATCAACTTTCTCAGTTCCCGCAAGATCCGTCATCCAGCTTCCTACTGCAATCTCACTAACCTTTAATCCTGACTTTCCTACATTTCTATAATTCACAAAAACCTCCTAGTCTCATTTATATACTTGCAAAAAAATGTCATATTCTTACATTTAACAAAACCTGCAATAAAATTCACAGCCACCTGTTTTTTGCTATATATTTTATCTTTTTATCATTTTAATTATTTGTGCTTTATGCGTAAAACCGTAACAGAATACTTCGGAACAGTATAGTTAAACTTATCTTTAATACCTGTCACCTTATCACTCTTTAAAGTCACAGCCTCCTCTTTTCCGAGAATATTATCATCTGTCTCGCTCTGTCCTGCAACAACATCTACATCTGCTTCATCTGAAATTTCGCCCAGTCCCGTCACATCTATTGCAAATGTTTTATCTGCTCCTGTTACATTGACAAGTTTTATAATAACATCGCCCGTCTTGTCCGTACTTACAACCTGGTAGCTCTCGCTTCCCTCTGTCTCAGGTATAGTATAATCCACATAGAGCATATCATCAAGATAGCATTTAACATTTCTGTCTTTTACTACTATCTTTATCTTGTACTTTTCGCCCTCGCTTATTTGACAGCTCATAATAGTTCCTGCTATCTGACCTGATTTTGAACCGCCTGATACTCTCTGTAAGCATGATACCGTATTGTTCCAGCCGCCAATGTTCCAGAAATAATTTTCGTTCTTATCTCCTACGGCAAACGGTATCATAAATCCTTCCTGTCCTGAAGTCTTTGTCGCTTCAACAGTATATGTATAATTTTTCCATGTATTGTTTCCAAAGTAAGCAACACTTCCCTGATTTCCATATGCCACAGTGTTTGTCACATCTGATGACTGGACAAGTTTGCCATTCTTGACCGACCAGTTTCCGTCTGTTGCTTTCTCCCAGTATTTCGAGAAGTTTTCTGCTTTTGTAAATGTATCCTTTCCTAAAATCTTTCCGGTGTCGTTTGACACAACCTTTGCATTGTCAAATTTTGCAGCCGTATTCCATGTACCTACACCGACTTTTCCTGCAAACGGCTTTGATGCCACCGTTGCCCCTGACATATCCGATTTAAGAAGTGTAGTTCCTGCATTCTTGGCAAATATTTTCTGAACATAATAATTTACCGAGCTTGTGACTGTGTTATTGTTAAACCAAATAAGGTCAGGTGACCAGTGAAGTGCCGTCAAGTTTCCAAATAATGGTGCATATGCAGCCATCTTAACTATGTCTCCATTTCTCTCTAGTCCCGTCATATATGCTGCTTCGGAAAGTGCTGCTTTCCAAGTATTTGACTGTGCCGCATATTCTCCAAGAAAAACATTCATTCCGCCGCCGTAAGTTGAAGTTGTCATGTTGTCAGTAGTTCTGCTGTAATTCTTTTCATCATAATAATCCGTGTGTGTTAAGAACCAGCTTGGCTCATTATAATAATGATGGTCGATAGCTCCCGCAAAGTCATTTATTGTCTTGTCAGGATGTGCCTTAAGCCATGTTGCAGCTTCATTATATGCTTCCATATAAACATCTTTTCCACTGTCTCCGTCATCGACACCCGCTGTAAACATAAGCTCTATATCACCATAAAGTGCAGGATTTGTTTTCTTTGCATCGTTAAACGCATCTACAAACGCTTCATAATGCTTAAAGAAATCATCACCCCACTGTTCGTTGCCAATACCTACATATTTGAGTTTAAATGGTTTTTCATGTCCCATCGCAATTCTTATCTTTCCCCACTTTGTAGTCTTATCACCACGACAGAACTCAACAAGATCAAGAGCGTCCTGAATATACTGCTTGAACTCAGCAGAGTCTAATGACGGTCCGTTTCCATCCGACTGTCCCATACAACATTTACCACAGTTAATAACCGGAACTCCGACTGCATCTATATCCTCAGCAAGCTGAAAATACTCATAAAATCCAAGACCGTATGTCATAAATGAAGGATATTTATCGTTTGTTGTCCTCTCATCCGTCCATATATTTTGTCCCTGCTTTCTTGCTGCAACATCGCCATATGTTCCGTTAAATTCAAACGGCTGCCCGCTTGAGTCTGCACCTATTGAATCTTTCCAGTTATATCTTGTCTCGATGGTCGCGCCCTCAACAACACATCCTCCCGGAAATCTCAAAAATCCCGGATGAAGTTCCTCTAATTTTTCTGCAAGGTCTTTTCTAAGACCGTTCTTTCTGCCCTTATATGTATCCTGTGGGAAAAGTGAAACCATGTCTATTGCAATTTTCCCCTTAGGAATCGTAACCTGTAATTTTACATTTTTATTTGAAGTAACTGACGATGTAAGTTTAAGCTCATACTTTTTCCATTCTGCCGTGACATTTTCGATAGTTCCACTTCCTACAACATCACTTCCATTCATAAGTTTGACATTTAATGGACCGGTATAGCTGTCCATTCCTTTTGCATATACGGAAAAATCATATCCGGTATTCTCTTTTATCGACATTCCATCAAGGAAGCCCTCATTCGCAATACCCGCATCACTGTCTGATTTGTTCTCAATAACCATATAATTGGGGTTATTTGCATTAAGACAGCCTGTCTTGTCATCCTTTACAACCTTTGCCGTAACTGTTCCGACATCGCTCCATGCGTGCTTTTCATTATCCGATGCAAGATTTGTAAATTCAAATGAACGGTTCTGCACCATCTCGGCATAAAGTCCGCCGTCTGCCGCAAAATTTATGTCCTCGATAAATATTCCATATAAAATATCACTAATATCATGTACTCTATCAGACGCATTGATATTTAATAAATAATTGCTCTGTTCACTGTTGTACCCACTGACTTTTCCAGCATCTCCGTAAACGGTCGGAGCCGGTGCAGCGGTAGCCTGTACTGTCAGGTCAGGTGCCACATCCGTCGTATCTTCTGGATTTGTGACTTTAACCGTACATCTTACAGTCTTTTTTGTCACTTTATTTGAACTTTTCGGAATATAACTTACCTTAACCTCTATCTTTGTACTGCCTGCCTTTACAGCCTTGATAACACCCTTTGCCGTAACAGAAGCCACCTTTTTATTTTTGCTTGTAAAAGTCACTTTTTTTAATTTTTTTACATTTTTTACCGTGACTTTTAATGTTTTCTTTTTTCCTTTTACAATTTTGATACTTGTCGTGTTCAGCCTGATAACAGGTGAATTATTTTTCTTTGCGGCAACACTCTTTACATACATTCCCGGAATTGATGCTAAAACAAGTGCACCACTCATACACAATGCTAAAATCTTTTTTCTGCTAAGTCTCATACTCATCCTCTTTTCTAAATTTGAACTTTTCAGTTAAAAATTAAATTATAGTTTTATTAAATGCAATGCATAGATATTGCTTTTTTCAAAAACTTTATTAGCTTACGAGAGGAAGTTTTCTGCGGAAATCCCTACAATATCATGCATTGCTATTTAATCTTACATTTATGATTATATAAATCTTTTGACTTTTAGTCCATGATATTAGCTGTCAAGTATTTGATTTTTTTAGCTTTTTATATTATACTATTATTGTAATTAACCAAACTAAACAACAAATGCCACTTGATTTAAAATCCAAAAGATATAAACTCAAAAAACGACAACCATATTTACTAATCAACTACCATTGTAAAATTCAGGAGGAAATAATAAATGATTAAAATCAGACTTATTGGATACCATTTTCACAACTGCCCTGATTTTTATGTAAACCGTCCAAATGGTTCCGGAGATTATCTGCTTTTATATCTGCGTTCTCCAACTGAAATCATGACAGACAATAAATGCATACGCGTTCCAAAAAACACTTTTATTTTATACCAAAAAAATAAACCACAGATTTACAGACATATTCAATCCGGTTCCTCTGATGACTATTTTATAAACGACTGGATTCATTTTGATTTTGATGAATATGATAACTTTTTTGAGAAGCTTGAAATTCCTTTTAACACTCCTATAACACTCTCGACACCGAAAGTTATAACTGACATGATAGCAGACCTTTTCATCGAATACTTCAATGAAGGCGACCAGCACGAACATATAATGAGCAGCAAAGCTGAAGCTCTTTTTCATAAATTCAGTGATCTTTACAGAACCACCTTAAATGCCGGCTCCGCTTTTGACAAATATTTTGATGAATTTTCAAAACTCAGACAACATCTCTACAACTATGAATATGTACCATCAGGTGCAAAAGAAATAGCAGACAAACTTGGACTGAGCACATCGTATTTCCAGCACACATACAAAAAGATATTCGGAGTATCTGTTCACCAGGATATAATAAAAGCCAGAATAGAACACGCCGCAAGACTTTTACAGGGCAGCAACGACTCAATCTCCGAGATAGCTGCCATATGCGGATACGAGAACCTCGAACATTTTTCAAGACAATTTAAGAAAATAAAAGGAATGTCACCTCAACAATTCAGAAAATAATTTTCCTATACATAAAAAAAGATAACATAGAAATCAACTGCTTTTTGATTTCTATGCTATCCTATTTTTTTACATTATTTTCCACACTGACATGATTTTGCGATAACACTGCGTACATTAAGGTCTGACGGATAACCGCAGGCAACAAGCCCTGCCTTTATCACCTGATGCCACTTCTTTGCTGAAAGTTCCACAACAGTGTCATCATCAAATTCAATGATGCAGGCATTTTCAACTTCACACCCTGAACCACAGGCTATCTTATACATATTCTTTCTACTGATAGCTCCGATTTCTTCGAGTTTGTTCACCATCCTATATACAGTGGCAGTGCCTATCTTGCCGTCCTGTTTTGCTGCCTTATAATATATCTCCTTGCAGCATGAGCAGTCCTCCTCAAGTATAATATCTAGTAACATAAGACGCTGCTTCGTTATACGACAACCATCATCTTTAAGACGCTGTATCACCATATCTTTCTGCATTTTTGTACGCTGATAATTCTGTGATTCCTGTATCTTTCGTTTCTGTTCCATAACTGCCATCGCCATAGTCTGATTCCCCACCTCTCATCTCTCTGTCATGTATGAATATAAGCATTGCTGTTCACACCTGCTGTGCTACTAACAATGACTTCAATCCATACTCATAACATAGTTCACTGTCTATTTGTCACTGTCCACACCAACGATGCGGACAGCAATATTTATTTTTCTTTAAAAAAACTTATTATTATCTTTATTGCAAGTACAAACATAATTGCAAGAACGATCAATATAACCACATCAACCGGTTTAACTTCTAAATTTGTATGCATTATAAAACTCCGTCTGCTTAAAATCACTTCATGTAAATCTTAAGCCTCTCCTGCCGCTGTCTTATATGATGTTTTTTTATTTGGATCAGGACGGAAAAGGAAGTAAAGTATTACTGCTGCTACTATAAATGCTACTACTGTTGCAGGTCCAAATGCAACCTCTCCTAAAACAAGTCCGCCGATCTGATATACCATAAGTGCTACGCAGTATGCTAATACATTCTGGAATATAAGTGCAAATACTACGAATTTTTTTGATTTCATCTCTCTTGCCATTGTTGAGATAGCTGCAAGACAAGGTGAATCGAACAGATTGAACATAAGGAATGACACTGCTGCAATTCCTGTTGGGAAGAACTGTGCAAACTGGTCATGCATTGATGCTGCATATTCTTCTACTTCGCCAAGTCCGCTGAGTACACCCATTGTTGATACGATACCCTCTTTTGCAACAAATCCTGAAAGAGAAGATGCAACTGCCTGCCATGTTCCAAATCCGAGTGGTTTGAAAATCCAGGCGATAGCTCCACCGATTGAAGCAAGGAAACATGACTCTTTATCTACCATACCAAATGTTCCGTTCTGGATACCGAATGTTCCGAGGAACCACATAACTGCACAGCAAAGGAAGAGGATTGTTCCTGCTTTCTTAAGGAATGCCCATACTCTCTCCCATACATGGAGAAGAACACCTTTAAGTGATGGGATATGGTACTGTGGAAGCTCCATAACGAACGGTGCCGGATCACCAGCAAAAAGTGATGTTTTCTTTAAAATAATACAAGAAACGATAACTACGATTATACCAACGAAGTACATAAGTGGTGCAAGCCACCAGCATCCGTTTAATAAATATCCTGCGATAAGTGCAATAACAGGAAGTTTTGCACCACAAGGAATAAATGTTGTTGTCATGATTGTCATACGACGGTCTTTGTCATTCTCGATAGTACGTGTTGCCATGATTCCCGGGACACCACATCCTGAACCGATAAGGAACGGAATGAAACTCTTTCCGGAAAGACCAAACTTACGAAAAATTCTATCCATGATGAATGCGATTCTTGCCATGTATCCGCAATCCTCAAGAAGTGAGAGGAAGAAGAATACGATAGCCATCTGAGGTGCAAATCCGATAGGAGCACCAAGACCTCCGATAATACCATCAACTACAAGTGAGTTAAGCCAGTCTGCTGCACCGACATTTTTCAAAAATCCACCGACTGCCGGCTGAATCCACTCAGCTACAAGTGTATCATTTGTCCAGTCTGTAACAATTCCACCGAGGGATGATACTGCTATGTAATAAACTACAAACATAATAGCTGCGAAAATAGGAAGTGCAAGAATTCTGTTTGTAACAATCTTATCAATCTTATCTGATGTTGTAAGTTTTCCTGCCGATTTCTTCTTAATGCAGTCTTTGATGATAGATGTGATAAATGTATATCTCTCATTTGTGATGATACTCTCTGTATCATCATCAAGCTCATCCTCAACTGCCTTGTTTATCTCAGAGATTTCCTTAAGAACACCTGATGAAAGATTTAATTTCTCTGCAACTTTCTCATCATTTTCAAAAAGTTTGATGGCAAACCAGCGTTTCTGTGACTCATCCACAGACTGAAGTGCAATGCTCTCGATATCCTCAAGTGCACGCTCAACTTTTGCGTCAAATGAATGTTTCGGAGCTGCTTTCTTTGTACCTGCAAGTTTAACAGCCTCATTTGCCGCCTCAACGATTCCCTCGCTCTTAAGAGCTGAAATCTCAACTGCCTTGCAGCCTGTTTCCTCAGCAAGTTTCTTAATATTTATCTGGTCACCGTTCTTACGGACAACATCCATCATGTTTACAGCTATTAAAACCGGAATCCCAAGCTCTGTAAGCTGTGTTGTGAGGTAAAGGTTTCTTTCAAGGTTTGTTCCGTCGATGATGTTTAAGATAACTTCCGGCTTCTCATCGATAAGATAATTTCTTGAAACGACCTCCTCAAGTGTATATGGGGATAATGAATAAATACCCGGAAGATCGACTACTGTCACATCTTTATTACCCTTTAATCTTCCCTCTTTCTTTTCCACTGTAACACCAGGCCAGTTACCAACATACTGGTTTGAACCTGTCAGTGCATTAAACAATGTTGTTTTACCGCAGTTAGGATTACCTGCTAATGCAATTTTAATTGACATTTTTTCTCTCCAATCCGCACATATGTGCAATAATTATTTGCAACTACATTTAGTTCTAAAACCCTACGCTAAATTTGTCTTTGCTTGCTAAGATTAGTATTTACTAACCCATAGTCAAAAAAAATTTGAGTTAAAAAAACTACTCAACTTCAATCATTTCTGCATCTGCTTTTCTGAGTGAAAGCTCATAACCTCTTACTGAGACTTCGATAGGATCACCAAGTGGTGCGACTTTTCTCACAAGTACATCGGTACCTTTTGTGATTCCCATATCCATGATGCGTCTCTTTACTGCTCCTACTCCTGTAAGTTTCTTAACTTTTACAGTTTCGCCACATGCAACTTCTTTTAATGTCTTCATCAATTTCCCCTTTCTAGACCATGATCTTATTTGCCATATCTTTACCGATGGCAACTCTTGCATCTTTGACATTCACTATCATATTTCCACCTATCTGTGAAATAACAGTAACTGTTCCACCTACAACAAAGCCCAGATTTTCTAAAAATCTGCGTGTTTCTTCTTTGCCGCCTATCTTCTTAATTACGCTTGGCTGTCCTTCCGGTATCATTGATAATGGCATCATATCATCCTCTTTCTTAATCTCTTTTGTCTGTGTTTTTCATTTATCCATGCGTTAGTATAATCTAATCGAGAATAGTTGTCAATAACTTTATTGAGAAAAAATTATCAATAACGTGGTTTTGTGAATAAATTTTTATCCGGAAATTTCACGCAGGGATTGATATAAATTTCGGCTCAGGAACGGCTCACGCCTCGGAGAATATCAGTAGCAGTACATAAGTATGCAAAAAACGCACACTAATTACTAAATGATTTTCAACGCCCTTCGCGGAAAAGTTTATATCAATCCCTGCTGTTTACATATGTCTTTTATCTTTATACAGTGCAAAAGTTCTATAGTGCAATAAAAATTAAATCTTTGAAAGATTACAATTATTTACTGTTCTAGTATCCTGCCGTCACATGAAATCGTGACAACCTGCCACGGTATCATCTTTCCACTGTTTTTCAATGCATTAACGACAGCATTTTGCAAACCGCCGCAGCATGGCACTTCCATACGGACAATCTTCACACTCTTTATGTCGTTATTTTTGATTATCTCAGTAAGTTTTTCACTGTAATCAATATCATCAAGTTTAGGACAACCTACTAATGTAATGTGGTTTTTGATAAAATCCTCATGGAAATTTGCATATGCATATGCAGTACAATCTGCTGCCACCAAAAGATTTGCACCGTCAAAATAAGGAGCTGTCGGCGGTACAAGTTTAATCTGCACCGGCCACTGATTTAGCCTGCTCACAGGTTTAAATCCGTTATTAGAAGCTGCCTGACTGTTATCGTTTGAAGAACACGGCGTTTTCTCATCTTCCCTATGCTGTAAACTTCTCGCCATACTTCCCGGACACACATGAACAGGACTACCGTTCTTTTTCGTATTCTCAGCTATCTTCTTAGCTGCAATCCTAGCTTTAACAGCCGCCTCATCATAATCGTTTGCTTCACGCTCAATTATCTTAATTGCATCCATAGGACAGGCAGGAAGACAATCCCCCAGACCATCACAGTAATCATCCTTAATAAGTCTTGCTTTACCATCAACCATTGCGATTGCATCCTCGTGGCACGCATTGGCACACGCACCACAACCATTACACTTTTCCTCGTCTATATGAACTATCTTGCGTATCATATTAATCCTCATTTCTGCACACATTTTTTTGCATATCAAGTTTGTGTCAAGTGTGCGCAGACACAAATCTTGTGTGTGAAAAATCTTGCATATATGGATTTTTCACACTTTTTTCCTTTCTTAAAACACAACAACTAAAAGCATCTTAAATCTCTCTTTACCCTTTACCGCATGAGGGTGTTTTGCCGGCATAACGATTGACTGTCCCTCAGTAAGTTCATAGTCAACACCGTCAACCGTAATAAGACCGACACCGTCAAGACAGATAACAAAAGCATCTCCGCCTGACTCATGTGTGCTTATCTCCTCGCCTTTTTCAAATGCAAACAATGTCTCACTTACTGCATCATTCTGTATAAGTGTCTTGCTGACTACCTGTCCGTCTGCATAAGAAATCTCATCCTTAAGTGTAAGTACCTTTGATTTTTTAATGTTTTTCATAAGCTCTGCCATATTTTTATTCCTCCACTTTATTATTAAAAATATTTGCTTTTTTTAGGACACCTTTTATATGTTAAGATAAGTCAGACAGATATTTGCAATCCACTCATAACACCTCAGGTGTCAACAGTAACATATAATCTACAGATATTCTTCAAGTTTGTCCTGGGACACGATGGTTATCTTTCTACCATCAAGCTTTATTATGCCCTCTTTCTCCATATTACCAAGTTCTCTTGAAAGAGAAGGTCTTGTCACATTAAGATAATCGGAAAGTTCTTCCCTCGATGGATTTTTTGTTATCTGTCCTGATGCTGTCTGATTTTCAATAAGATAAAGAGCAATCTTTTCTCTTATACTGCCACAACCGAGTAATCTTACCTTTCTGCTAAGGTTATACGCCTTCATCGCAAATATGCTCATAAGATTTTTTCTTATCTTTGCCGACACACCAGCCTTTATATTATGCGATATATTTTCAAAAAAATCACATGAAACACTTAACACTACAGACTCCTCTACCGCCTGTGCCGACATATCATATTTGCCCTTTCCCATAAACATATAAACTTCCGCAAACATATCTCCGGGATTTTCAATCGTGGTTATCAAAATCTTTTTTCCGGAAAATGTCATCTTTGAAACTTCCACATAGCCTTCTATCAGCACATATAGTTTATCCGGTGTGTCATCCTCCTCAAAGACAAAACTTCCTTTTTCATATCTTTTTATATCAGTATCTTTTTCTTCTATTAAAGATAATATTTCATCCTGCGTAAATTCCCTGCAAAGACCTGAATGTTCCAATGCCTGTACGATGTTGTCATTTTCTTCTTTACTCATATATCATATGCCTTTCTTAGTCCATGTTAAGAAATTTTTTCAAATCTCCCTCCGGTGTACCTGTAGGTGAAATCCCAAAATTCTCTACAAGGAAATCAAGTATATTCGGTGACACAAATGCCGGAAGTGTCGGCCCTAAATGTATATTATTTATTCCGAGATGTAGAAGTGTAAGCAATATACATACCGCTTTCTGCTCATACCATGAAAGCACGATGGATAACGGAAGTTCATTTACCGAACAGTCAAATGCTCCGGCAAGTGCCACGGCAACTTTTATCGCACTGAACGCATCATTACACTGCCCCATATCCATGATTCTTGGAAGCCCTGCGACCTCTCCAAGTTCAAGGTCATTAAATCTGTATTTTCCACACGCCAATGTAAGTATAACAGAATTTTTTGGAGTCTGCTTAACAAATTCAGTGTAATAATTTCTTCCGGGTCTTGCACCGTCACATCCTCCGACAAGGAAGAAATGCTTTATATCACCATTCTTAACGGCTTCAACAACCTTATCGGCAACCGACAGCACAGTTCCATGTGCAAATCCAGTTACAACCTCATGCCCGCCGTTTATTCCCGTAAAATGCTTATCCTCATCATAACCGCCAAGCTCAAGTGCCTTTTCAATAACAGGAGTAAAATCTTTATCCTCACCAATATGAACCATCTCAGGATATGAAACCACTTCTGTTGTAAACACCCTGTCAGCATAACTTTCTTTTACCGGCATAAGACAGTTTGTCGTAAATAACACAGGTGCAGGAATATTATCAAATTCTTTTTGCTGATTCTGCCATGCCGTTCCAAAATTTCCCTTAAGATGTGTGTACTTCTTAAGTTCCGGATATGCATGAGCCGGAAGCATCTCACCATGCGTATAGATATTTATCCCCTTATCTTTTGTCTGCTCCAAAAGCTGTTTAAGGTCGTAAAGGTCATGCCCCGTAATAACGATGAACGGTCCTTTTTCAACAGTGAGCGGCACTTTTACCGGTGTCGGTGTTCCATATGTCTCAGTATTTGCCTTATCGAGAAGTTCCATACATCTAAGATTTACCTCTCCCACCTCCATTGTAATAGGAAGAAGAGCCTCCTTACCCATATCATAACCGAGCACACACAATGCCTTTATAAAAAAGTTATTAACTGTGTCATCCCTGTAACCAAGCACATTTGCATGATACGCATATGCCGCCATTCCCCTTATTCCAAAAAGAATAAGCGATTTAAGTGAACGAATATCTTCATCGGCATCCCATATCTTTTTAACATCGTAGTCATCGGTATTGCCGCACTTTGCCGTACAAATGCTGCAATTCGGAACAACTTCGTATTTCTTTTTTCTTACTTTTTCAGTAATCTCTTTAATCGTCTCGTCATTAAAATTAACATTTGTTATAGTCGTAAATAATCCTTCTATCAAAACATCAGTAACACTCTCATCATGCGGATTATTTTCACAGGCTCTTGCAAGACCTATCAATGCACCCGTAAGTTCATCCTGAAGATTGGCAGTATCCGCCGTCTTTCCACATACACCCGCATTTCCGGTACAGCCTGAACACCCAGCCGTCTGTTCACACTGAAAACAAAACATTTTATTATCCATAATTTATCCTTTCTTAGGTTGATTTCTAATTGTCTCCCTCTGACATTCACTATAATACATTAAAGCCACAAAAAAATCCGTAACATTTGTTACAGATTTTAATATTTTTTTCACACATCCATATCCCACACATTTATTATCTCCTGCGGAATATATTTTTCAGTCATCAAAAGTTTTTCAAATCTTTCCCATATTTCTTTTCCAAAAAAATCTGAAAATATGTGACCTATATTTCTATTCTGCTTTTCCTTTGTAACAGGAAGTTTATCAAATCCAATCTTTTCAGCTTTCTCATACATCCTGACATACGCTTCCTTAAACGGTTCTAACTGTGTTTCTTCCTTAAATATATGCTGTTTTCTTTTTTCCTTAAAAACCTCTGCCAAATTTTCAAAAATTCCTATACCCTCATAATCCATATCTCCAAAATATAAAAAATGATTTCTTCCGTCTGCGAGGTATCTTTCAGCAGTATATCTAAAATCCTTAAATGAAGCAATGATCTTTTTGCCTGAACCAAAGATCAGCGTTCCAAACTTTTTCCCTAATATTTCGTTATTTCCCGTTTCCTGCATATATTTTCTGATCGTATAAAATGTATCTTTATTTTCAATGATAAGTACATTCTACGGAACAGTCCTGTCAAAAATATAACTCACAAACGGTTCAGGTGTCTCATACACATTTATATCCGACAATTTAATGCCAAGATTTTTAAGTATTCTCTTTCCTTGTCCTCTGCCCTCGTTCTTATTTTTTCCTCTGTTTCCATTTCCACCTTTTATAAATTTTTCATCTCCCCATATTTCAAAGCTGCGTTCATTTACCGACTCAGACCTTATAAGTTTGTCACTGTCATTTTTAAGAAACTCACTTAATTTAAGAATAGCATCCCTGTCCTTTCTATACTGTTCAATATGCTTCTTATAATATTCCATACTAAGTTTTGGTGAAAGTTTAAAATTTAATTCATCGTCAAATTCATTGCTTTCCTTTTCTTCTTCAATCTGCCAATAAACATTATAAAGCGGCGGATTCTTGCCATTTAAACCGCTGTTTTTTATAGGAACAAACTCACCCGTTTTTGATTTTTCAGCTATGTAATCACACAAAATCTTATATGAATCAACCCCTGCCGTAAATTTCTCAAGTATTGATTTTTCTTTGCTTTTTAATATAATATTTTCTATTTTTTCTAAACTTATTTTGTGCTTCACACCTGTGTTTCCTTTCTCTATATCACAAGCACCAAATGATATTTTAATTCATTTGGTGCTTTCTGTAATTTCAAAAATATATTTCACTCTACTTAGTCTGCTCTAAAACTTCCTTAAGTGTTTTCGCTGAGTCCTTAAGTTTTTCCACCTCATCACTGCTCATGCTTATCGGAACTAAAGTTTCAACACCGTCTTTTCCAACTATCGCAGGCATACTTAAAACAACATCATCAATTCCATAAATGCCATGTATCATACTTGAAACCGGAAGTATTGATTTTTCGTCCCTCACTATCGCTTCACATATTCTCTTTACTGCCATTCCTATGCCATAATAAGTAGCTTTTTTCTTTTCGATTATCTCATAAGCACTGTTTTTAACCTGTTCCGCTATGGCACGCATATTTTTATCGTGATTTATATGCCCTCTCATCTCGCAGAAATCATCAACTGCAATTCCAGATACATTCGCACTGCTCCATACCGCAATCTCACTGTCTCCATGCTCACCAACAATAAATGCATGAACGCTTCTGCTGTCAACCGAGAGATGCTCTCCGAGACGATATTTAAGTCTTGCACTGTCAAGCACTGTTCCTGAACCGATGACTCTGTTCTCCGGAAAACCACTTGCCTTAAGTGCCACATTTGTAAGAACATCAACCGGATTTGATACAACGAGCAGAATACCCTGACAATCCTGTTTCTTTATCTCACCAATTATAGATTTCATAATGGCACTGTTCTTCTTTACAAGGTCAAGTCTTGTCTCCCCCGGCTTCTGTGCCGCACCTGCCGTTATCACAATAATCGCCGCATCTGCAATATCGCTGTAATCACCTGCATATATATTCATTGGTTTTGCAAACGGAAGTCCGTGCTTTATATCAAGAGCTTCTCCCTCTGCCCTAGCCTTATCTGCATCTATAAGAACCATCTCCGAAAAAAGACTGCTCTGCATCAATGTATATGCAGATGTTGAACCTACAAAACCACATCCTACTACTGCCACTTTTCTGATATTAACTTCTTTTGCCATGATAATCCTCCATTTCTACACTATGCACTCTCGGAATCTTCTGAACGAAGAATTCCGAGAGTACATCACTGTCTGCCGGTGTACTATGTTGTTTTTTATTCTCATAAATTCGTGCAAATTTTTTACACAATTTTATGATAGTATGTTCATTTTGCTTAAACTAAATACATCATAGCCTTTCATCCCCTGCACAATAGTAATACCACATTTTTCCTTTAATTTCCGTAACAAATGTTACTAATGAGAAAAAACAACCATTTGACTCGCAAAATATACCATTTTTATAAGGTAACTGACAAAAATATTTCCATCTTTATATCATTTAATTCTTTTTTTACATATGTCTTCCAATACACATCTCTCACAATGAGGTGTTGTCCTCGCCGTACAGACTTTTCTTCCGTGCCATACAAGTCTGTGGCAGAAATCACTTCCCTCTTCTCCCGGTATTATCTTCCACAATTCCATCTCAACTTTTTTAGGATCTTTTATTCCATCAACAAGCCCCATCCTGTTTACAAGGCGTATGCAATGAGTATCTGTCACTATCGCAGGCTTTTTAAACACATCACCCATTATAAGATTTGCACTTTTTCTTCCCACTCCCGGAAGTTTTAGCAACTCATTAAAATCATCAGGAACTTTGCAATCATAATCATCACGAAGCATTTTCATACAGGCACTAATGTCCCTCGCCTTGCTTTTTCCAAGACCACATGGTCTTACTATATCCTCTATATCAGAAACCTCAGCATCAGCAAGTGCTTCTACACTAGGATATTTTTCAAAAAGTCCTTTAACCACCACATTTACCCTTGCATCAGTACACTGTGCCGCAAGTCTTACACTTACAAGCAGTTTCCACGCTTCATTGTAATCAAGTGTGCAGTCTGCATCAGGGTATTCTTTCTTTAATCTTTCTATTATCTCTAAAGCACGCTGTTTTTTTGTCATTTATGTTTCCTCCTATGTTTTTAGTTAAAAAAATCAAACTCATCCACTACAAATCTTTTTTTATCATAGCATAAAAGTATGAGCAACACAATTTAACACTAAATATGTAACAGTTCAGCCATAAAAAGATAATTGGCAATACAATGAGCTTGTTCATTGTATTGTTAAGTAGCTTTTTATGTAAGAAATGCAAGGCTGAACTGTTACCTAAATATCTTCAGAAATTTCACGACTTCTTGTAATAGGTAATAACACATGATAGTATATAGATAAATTTGAATTTTTCAAAGGACAATTATTATGATTAGGAAATTACAAAAAGCAGATATAAACAGAGTTGCTGACATATGGTTAGATACAAATTTAAAAAGTCATTCCTTTATTCCTGCCAAGTACTGGAAAGATAATTTTAAATTGGTAAAAGGAATGCTGTCACAGGCAGAAGTATATATATATGAGAATAATCAAAAAATACAGGGTTTTATAGGACTAAATGACGAATACATTGAGGGCATTTTTGTTTCTGATAAAATGCAATCGCAAGGCATAGGTAAAATTCTGATAAATTATGTAAAAGATAAAAGAAAAAAATTGTTTCTAAATGTGTATCAAAAAAACACACGGGCAATATCTTTTTATCAAAGAGAGGATTTTAAAATCCGGTGTAGCGGCATTGATGATGCAACCGGTGAAAAAGATTATTTAATGACATGGCAGCAAAAATAACTCTTTAGCCGTTGATACACTGATAAATTAGAACTTTAATGTTTCTAAATTACTGAGTAAATTTAGTGCATTTGCACGGAAATGAGGTTTTTATTATGACAAAAGATATGACAGAAGGAAATATATGGAAACATCTTTTCAGCTTTGCGATACCGCTGCTTCTTGGAAACCTTTTCCAGCAGACTTACAATATGATTGATACCGCTATCGTTGGGCAGTATCTCGGCGAGGAAAAACTCGCGAGTGTCGGTGCTTCATCGAGTGTGCAGTTTCTTGTGCTCGGTTTTTGCATGGGAATATGCTGCGGTTTTGCTATTCCCGTCTCACAGCACTTCGGAGCTAAAAACACACTGAAAATGAAAGAAGCCATCTTCCATGCAGGTTTTCTCTCAATACTTTTTGCCGCTGTTATAACAACAGCCTGTGCCATTCTCTGCCCAAACATATTACATATACTCTCAACTCCTGAAAATATTTTTGATGACGCATATTCATACCTTTTTATTATATTTTTAGGAATACCTTTTACAATTTTATACAACTTTTTGTCAGGACTGCTTAGAGCCGTCGGTGACAGCAAGACACCGTTTTTGTTTCTCGTCTTTTCAAGTATTTTAAATATAATACTCGACCTGACATTTATTATTGTTTTCAAACTCGGTGTATCGGGTGCAGCACTCGCAACCATTATGTCACAGGGTGTCAGCGGACTTTTATGTCTGATATATATAATTAAAAAATTTCCTATATTATGTATCTCAAAAGAGCACTGCCGTATAAAATCCGATATGACAAAACAGATGATAGCCATGGGTGTTCCAATGGGACTTCAATACTCTATCACCGCCATAGGAAGTATGGTAATGCAGTCTGCAAACAACGGACTTGGAAGCACCTACATCTCAGGTTTCACGGCAGGTATGCGTATCAAGCAGTTCCTTATGTGTCCTTTCGATGCCATTGCCACTGCCGCATCAACTTTTTGCAGCCAGAACTTCGGTGCCGGCAATCTGAAACGAATTAAGGAGGGACTTAAAAAAGGTGTAACGATAGGTGTCAGCTACGGACTTATATCCGGACTTATACTTATCTTCTTTGGAAGAACTTTATCACTTTTATTTATAAAAGCAAGTGCCTCCGCTGTGCTCGATGCATCAGGCAAATATCTTGCCTGTCTCGGGTATTTCTTCTGGGCACTCGGAATACTCAATGTATGCCGAATGAGTGTGCAGGGGCTTGGTTACGCAGGACGCGCCGTATTTTCCGGTGCAGTTGAAATGATAGCAAGAATATTTGTAAGTGTATTACTTGTCCCTGTTTTTAAGTTTAATGCAATATGTTTTGCCGACCAGACAGCATGGATATGCGCCTGTCTTTATATCGTACCTACCTGTCTCCTATGCCTTAAGAAGATAGAAAGAAACTTAAATAAACAAAACACTCCATACTAAGTCCTGGTAACAGTTCAGCCCTTCATTTATTACATTCGTCAACCTTTTACTTTAAAAGGTTGACATTTCTTTTTTATCCATATATAATAACAACCGGATACCACTCCTCGTACTCCTTTTCGAGTAGTATCCTATTTGTTGCCGTTCGTACTATATATACGGACAGTGACTCCTAACCCACAAATGAGCAAACTCTCTACAGTTTGCTCTACTTTATTTTACTGTGTAAAAAATATCTTAACACAATAATCAATATCTGCTGTCTGTTTCTGAGCATAAATGGATAGCTTTTATAAAAGACTGATATTCTTTTACAGATAATCTATATCTTTTAAAAACAAAATATAGATTGTCACCATCACTATACAAATGACTGCTCGGAAAAGAGGATAAACATGGACTTAAAAAAACTTGCTGATGACATTATAAACGGAAAAAGACTTAAAAGAGAGGATGACCTTTCCTTTTTTATCAACTGTGACCTTGATGCTCTTTTAGAGGGTGCTGACAAGATTCGAGAATATTTCTGCGGAGATAAAGTTGACCTTTGCACGATCATCAACGGACGAAGCGGCAGATGCGGTGAGGATTGCAAATATTGTGCTCAGTCCGCTCACAATCACACAAACTGTGAAGTATATGATTTTCTTCCTAAAGAAAAAATTCTTGCTGAAGCACTCGCAAATGAAAAAGAGGGTGTCGACCGTTTTGCAATAGTTACTGCCGGAAGAAGTCTTTCAGGTGAAGATTTTGAAAAGGCAATAGATGCCTATGAAACAATGCACAGAGAATGTAAACTTGACCTGTGTGCCTCTCTTGGCTTTCTCACCAAAGAACAATTTCACCGTCTGCATGAGGTAGGTGTTACAAGCTACCATGATAATATAGAAACTTCAAGAAGAAATTTCCCTAATATATGCACAACGCATACATACGATGAAAAAATCGCAACCATCAAGATGGCTCAGGAAGAGGGCTTCTGTGTCTGTTCCGGCGGTATAATCGGAATGGGTGAGACATGGGAGGACAGACTCGACATGGCAGTTTCACTTGCTGAACTCGGTATTATGTCAATTCCTATCAATACACTTATGCCAATCCCCGGAACTCCTCTTGAAAACCTCAAACAGCTCTCCGAGGAAGATATTTTAAGAACCATCGCATTCTTCAGATATATAAATCCTGAAGCAAATGTCCGTCTCGCCGCCGGCCGTGCCCTTGTAACAAATGACGGTGAAGCCGCATTTTCAGGCGGTGCAAGTGCAACCATAACAGGAAATATGCTCACAACATCAGGTTCTACGATCGAGAGTGATAAGAAACTTCTCCGTGGACTTGGCAGAGATGTTACACCGGAATATTTAAAATAACATATTTTCTAAGAACGAGTAGGATGGGATTTGACAAATCCCATCCTACTCGTTTTACTCACTCTCTTATATCATTCTGAAACCTCGACAAATGCTCATACGGAAGAATCTGTCGTCCACGGTAAAGTCCACAGCCGTCATTGATAAGACTGTTGTTTACCGCCGAAAACATATTTACATCAAGCTCTGAGAGTTCAAGTTTCTGAAGTTTCATGCCACGCTCGTATGCCTCATCAAAACAGATGCACTCACCCTCTGGTATCATGTCTCTTCTCGCTCTGTCATGCTCCTGCTTTTTCTCATAACCAAGGTGATTTGCAAGACCTATCTCCGCATTGTCGTCCATAGTCTTTGTCCTAAGCTGAACTTCCATAAAACATCTTGCGATATTGTCATAAAATGTTATGTGAAGTGACTGATACTCACTACTCTCACCATTTGATATATAATCCCTGTAGTAAGGGCGGACCTCATCATCAAGAAGTTCTGACGAACTCTCCGATACACCTCTTGCAGGCTCGGCAGAAAAACCTTTTTCCTCCAAAAATCCGAGAAGTTCATTTGCTATCTCATAAAGGATTTTAATCTCCTGCTCATCCCTGTCCTGCCCCTCTTTCAGATGACACTTCGGCAATGAAATAACTATCCTGTATGCTATTATATCCCTAAAACAGCTAAGTTTATTTTTTAAATCCGAAACAGGCGGAAACTTTTTATTTTCCATATAATAATCATAAATATACTCAACGATATACCCGTTAAATTTCTCCTCGGCACGAATAAGTGACTTGATACGGCCTTTAAATGTAAATGCAAGATACGGGTATTTCTTTGCCATATACATATAAAAATCCCTTATCTTTTGTGACTGTGCCGTCAAAAATTCATTGTGTTCAAGAAGCTCTAAAATCTGTATGAGAAAATTGCAATGCATCATATCCACTTCATTTCGGCTCTTCTTTGCCTCTTTTCTCAAATCTTCAATATATTTCTGTATTATCCTGAAAACCGTATCTCCTGAATACAGATAATCGTTTAGTGTAATCATTTTCTCCTGCTTTCCGCCCGTAATTAAAAGTATATCAATACCATCTTGTCATTGGCAATTCGTTATTTACATCATTCGTAAATACTATCTGATGCAAGTCTATTATACCATTCATAAAGGTGGCAGCACAAGCACAAAGATACAGTTCCCACATTCTTGCAAATTTCTCATCAAACATTTCTACTACTTCCGCTCTGTGCTGCTGGAAATTTTCATTCCAGCAAAGAAGTGTTTTATTGTAGTGTCGCCTGAGGCTTTCTACATCCACCGTATAGAATCTAAGTTCTCCTGCAATCTGCATTATCTCTCTGAGACTTGGTATAACCCCGCCTGGGAATATATATTTCTTGACCCACGCATCACCGGGATATTCTTTCAATGCACTTATAAAGTGAAGCACAAACACTCCGCCCTGCTTTAAGACACTCTTGACGCATTGCATAAATTCCTCATAATTTCCCCTGCCTACATGCTCTATCATGCCGACACTCACAACTCTGTCAAACTCCATATGCTGTTTCGGCAGATCCCTGTAATCAAGAAGTTTTACTTCAAGCCTGTCCGAAAGATTTTCCTCTTTGATACGCTGTTCAAATTTTGCTTTCTGCTCCTTGCTCAATGTAATCCCGACACCTTTTATATTGTATTTCTTTGCAGCTTCAATAAGCAGAAATCCCCAGCCGCAGCCAATATCACACAATGTCATCCCATCAGAGAGATTAAGTTTTTCCAATATACGGTCAACTTTGTTGCACTGAGCCTGATACAATGTGTCATTCTCATTCTTAAAATATCCACATGAATAGCTCATCGTCTCATCAAGCCACATCTTATAAAAATCATTACCTATATCATAATGTGATGAAACTTCTTTTTTCTGATTTGCCTTTGATTTTGATGTAAATATAATGTTTTTAAGTTTTTTCGTATCTGTCGAAAATTTACCCATCTGTCCTAAAAACATATTGAGAGCCGTATATAAATCGCCTTCTATCTCAATATCGCCATTCATGTATGCCTCTCCTAATGTAATAGATGTGCTGATGAGCATATCCATCATTTTCGGTATTTTATTTATCTTTACGGTAAACGCAGGCTCCCCGTCTCCTATCAGATGCTCTCCGTCCTCTAAAATAATCCTGAAAGGGTTTTCATCAAACTTCTCCATAAATTTAATAAATTCATTTTCTACAAGCTTCATAATATCCTCCATTCCACAGATACTTTTCGTATGCTGTTGATTACTTCAAAAAAATATTAGCACCATGAAATTATAGTTTCAAGACTTTTTACTCATATACGATATACATATTCGTTATATAATATATACTTTTTACATATATCCTATACTCAACTATACTAAATATAAGATATGTTTTATTATGTACTCTCAAAATCTTCTGAACAAAGAATTTTAAATATACAATAGCATTTTTGCAATGAGTACACGGTGTTGTACAACGAGAAGATAGAAACAGTATATCGGCAATCCAGCCGAAATGATTCGTTTTGAGAAGATACCGAGAGTACTTTTATTAAAAAGGAGGTTCTTACTATGTCAGAAAATATAAACAAAATTAAAAGAATACCAAAAGAAGAAGCCGTTGAACAGATTTTTGAAAAGATATTATCTTCACCTGTTGCCTGTGAAAAACTAAGCGATACATTTTATGACCATATATCCATGGACAATCTTACGATTGATGAAAATTCAAAGAGATTTACAAATATACTTTTTTCCTCTTATAAAAACGGTGACATAAGTGGTCTTTTGCTTGAATTATGTCAGAGGAGCATGCTCGACCTGCTCCGTGAGTCATATCTCATTCCAAAACGATTTCATGGAAAAGCCGGGAAAAATCCGTCACTGCTCACCGATACAGACGGCAAGCTTTTAGATAACAACAAATCGGCTGTTTCACACCATGATTATGCCAAATTTCAGGAAATACTTAACCAACACACACTTGCACCACGTTCAAAACTTTTTCTTGCAGATGGTTATGATATTGAACGCTCTTATACCAATGATTTAGAAATTGAAGAAAAACTTGCCAACGGACGACGCGGCATACTTATACTATATGCACTTCCCGACACTGTTGCATTAGGTCTTAAAGAAGCTGAGGCCTATGCAATCATATGGGACAGCTTTCAGAAAATCCAACAATGTGCTCCAACTGCAATGGTTTATTATGGACAGGAAACCGGTCTTAAAAATGAGCAAAAATATGATGAACTGGGTGTCTTACTCCCAATTCATCAATTTAAAAACCATATGCTCCATCACTTAGAATGTATTGACGGCATCGTCCTTTCCTGCCGTGAAAATATGTTTAAAAATTCATCAGGTACAATACCTGAAAGTTTTATCAGTTAATATTCTTGCAAATATAAGTCCGAGCGGCAATGCGAGTATTATAAGCATTGCTGCCGCAAACCATGATGCAGATGTTACAAGCGACATTATACCCAGATTATAAACGGCACGGTACAGATAAAGTCCCGGTACCATTATAACTATTGATGGCACAGTCAGTGATATTCTCGGATATCCAACTCTATTTTTTAAAACAGATGCCAAAATTCCGGCACAAAATGCTCCTATAAATGCGGCGGCGGCCGGAGGCATACCTGCCATATCTACAAGTTCAAGGCGAAGTGTATTGGAAACTGCTCCAATAACTGCCGCTGATGCAGCAAGTACAATAGGACTGTTAAACATTATTGAAAATCCAAAAACTCCGCAAAAACTCATTAGTAATCGCAATAATATATGTAGTCCGACAGAGATTTTAATAACCGGAAAATCAACAGGCTTTAGATTAAGTGCAAGTGCCATTATCCATGCTGTTATCGTGGCAACTACAATTATGACAAGTGCATATACCAGTCTCTCTATGCCTGACCTCATGTCAAGCTTTGCAAGATCTATGCCACTTGTTATAAACGGAAATCCCGGAATTATAAAAAGCATTGAACATATATATCCCGCCTGATGCTGAAGCGATACATTAAAAATCTGTTCTGCTGCCCTTAGAAGCCCTGTATATACAAGACAGGCCCCCGCCACCGATGAAACAATGCACAGAAACAAAGTAAAATGGTGTTTTGCAAGTTTGCACCTGATAAAGTTACCAACACCTGCCCCTACAAATGCAAGAAACATTTCAACTATACCGCCACCAAGCAGAAATGTAAATGCACTGCACGCAAGTGCCGCAGCAAATCCAAGTGCTATAGGCGAATAAAGTCCATGAAGCTGCTCTATCTCATCAAGATGTGCATGAAGTTCTTCACCGGACATATCAGTCCCGTTTCTCTCAAAATCACTGATAAAATGTTCCAGTCTGTTAAGCTTTGAAGTATTTACTCCCGTATTGGTAAGACATAACGACTGTGAAAAACAGTCTTTGCCATCAAAACAAGTGTAGTCTATAGACATAAGTCCAATGTTCACAGTGCAGGTCACTCCAAGATGCTTAGCTATCGTATTCATAGAACTTCTGACACGCCACGCACCTGTTCCGCATGAAAGCAACATAAGTCCTGTTCTACCTATTATCGATGCCTTTTCAGTAAGACTTGCCTCTACAATAGGCATCTTCTCCTCACTACCTGCATAATCATGCCAATAAATCTCCATGTGGTTTGATGGAATAAAATTATCTGACATAAAATCACTTCCTTAATCTTATTGTTACTCTATCAAACTGTTCTCTCAAAAAAAGCATTTTACCACTATATATTTTTAGTTTCAAGTCTTTTTCACTCATATACAATATGCATATTCGTTATATAATTTATACTTTTAACATATAAATGCTTTATTGTTTTCAAAATTTATATGAAATAATCATAGAAGTTTTAATGTTTTATAATGAAGTTTTGTATTTTTAATGTTTATCCGCAAGACTTATATACATAACTTTATGCACACCATCAGGTGCATTTTCGGATTCTACCTTAAATCCACCGATTTTTTTCATCATCTGCGTCATGTTGCTGCATTTATAATTTCTCGTATCAAATCCTGAAAATCTCTTTTTCAGGACATTGCCAAGCGTCGCAAGGTTTACTCTCTCGCTGTCAAGTGACTCGATATACAAAGCTATGTATGAAGAAATCTCAGGAAGTCCGGGAATACTTATCTCAACTTCCTCAATTTCTTCATCCTCGTCATCGTCAAGAATCTCATCCTCGTAAAATCCTCTTTCTGTCTCTTCCTTATCAGGCTTTTTTTGACCTGAATTTATCGAAGTATCCGCATCCATTTCATCAGATTTTACATTGTCTTCCTCCGTCTGATAGATAAGATTTAATATCTTAAATTCATCGCAGGCTTTAGCGAGAGCTTCCTTGGTCTTAGACTCGCCCATTCCAATAACTACCTTTCCGGACTCTTTAAGCCTGTAAACAAGTTTTGTAAAATCACTGTCACTTGATGCAATACAAAATACATCTATCCCCTCTGAGTGAAGAAGATCCATGGCATCTATCGTAAGTGCCTGGTCTGCTATACTTTTTCCGCTCGCATACGAAATCTGTAATACCGGCATAATACCCTGTCTTGGCATGACCGGATACCATTTTTTAGTGTTTGGAGAATTTACCGAACCATACAGACGAAATACTTTTATATTTCCATACTGTAATGCCTCCTGCTTGATACTCTCGGCATATTTGGCCGATATATTGTCTCCATCAATCAATACTGCAACCTGTTTTTCCATTATTCCTCAATCCCCTTTTCAATTCTTCATATGGACAAATTGTTTTATATTCTCCCATTATTGCCAATTTTATATTTATATCAATCAAAAATGTTAATCTAAAATTTTATCAGGTATTTTCTCCGTTCTTTTCAGATGCCGCCTATTACTTTAGCCTTATTTTCAATTTTCGGTCGATATTACGCTGTTTCTTACTGCTCACGAAATACCACCGAACCATCTGATGCATCCATGCTCTCGACAATGGCAAGTGATTCAAGCTGAAAACCGAGATTTCTGATAATCTTTCCGCCCTGCTGGAAACCTTTTTCGATAGCAATACCTATTCCTTCAACCGTTCCGCCTGCCTGCGATACTATCGATATAAGCCCCTGTAATGCACAGCCGTTTGCAAGGAAATCATCTATTATAAGTATATGATCCTCAGGATTTAAAAACTTCTTAGAAACAAGTACCTGGTTTTTACATTTATGTGTAAATGACTCTACCTCGGCATTGTAAACTTCACCGTCAATATTTACACTCTTTGACTTTTTCGCAAAAACAACCGGCACATCAAAGCACTCCGCTACTATACAGGCAATTCCTATACCTGATGCCTCAACAGTAAGTATCTTATTGATAGGCTTATCGGCAAAACGCTTTTTAAATTCCTCACCCATCTGTCGGAAAAGTTTCACATCCATCTGATGATTTAAGAAACTGTCAACCTTTAAAATATTTCCTTTCTTTACAACGCCTTCTTTTACTATTTTTTCCTCAAGAAAATTCATAATCTTTAATTCCTTTCTGTCGTATAGTCTTTTTATTTCTGAACTGTTACATAAAAAATCTTACGAAATCGCTCCACCTGAGACAACATCACTCTTTTTATTGATATAAACAGTATATTTTGCTGTATTTCCTGCCTTGTCACTGACTGCATACACAGCCTTATATCTTCCGGCAGTTTCCGTCTCACTTAAACTTATCTTAACATCAGACACCTTAAGTTTTGTATAATTATCGCTGACCTTTTTAATAATGGCACGACAATAATTTTGATTTACTACTGTATCTGCTGAAGCCTCATATTCCGCATTGTTCTTTATTCCGCTGATGACCGGTGCTTTGTTGTCTATATAAACTTTAACAGATTTCTTTGCCTCATAACTTTCTCTCTGTGCAATATATGTAAGTTTATATGTATTCTTCTTAAGCTTCTGATATTTAACCCTGATATATTTTGCCGCAAGTTTCCTGCCTGACTGTCTAATCGTAGCATTTTTAACGGCAAATCCCTTTGTCATCTTACTCTTTGATGTAACATAAAGAGTCTTTGTATCTGTAATCTTTGGTGTACTTCTTTCTGCTGTTACTTTTATATTTACAGTTTTTCTTGCAGTCTTTTTTGCTTCATCTGTAAATGTATATGTTACCTTATATGTTCCTGGTCTTTTAGTATCAACCCTGCCTACTTTTTCACCGGCATATGACACTGAAACTTTTAATTTTGATGAAGCTGTACTGCCTGATGTAGTAACTACTTTGACTCCGCTTTTTGCCTTATAAGCTGAACCAAATTTTACTGTCTTACTTGATGCACCCTTGATAGACGGCTTTTTGCTGTTCCATGGATTTCCTTTGCTCCATACATCAGACGGATCCCAGTTTGTATGCCCGCTTATCTTAAGAGCCTTTGGCTTGCCAAGCGGTCCGGGATTTGAAGAATTATAAATGATAACCTTACTGCCTGAAGGTACATTGTCATAAATCCACTTTGCATCTGCAACCATAAGTCTTACACAACCATGAGATGCCGTCGTACCGAGTTTATTATACTCTTTTGCCGACATAGATGACGGATCACCGTTTCTGTAATACCATACTGAATGGAACAATATACCGCCATGTATCCTGCTGCAATACTGACCATAGCTTGGTCCCATAAGCGTGTGCCATCTCATTTTTTCTCCAAGTGGAAATGTTCCTATAGGCGTTGCAGAACCTGTCGAACATATCATTGCTTTAACCGGCTTAAGTTTACCAGAAGACTTTTTCTCATATATTGTCACACAGTTCATACTTTTATTGATCTTGACAACATATTTTTTTGAAGCCGCTTCCGCATTAACATTTTCTGAAAAGGAAACTCCTAAATTAAGAGCTAAAATACACGCAAGTAAAAAACTAATCACTCTCTTTTGTTTCTTCATTAATCAATCCTCATTTCTTTCATAAATTATTCTTATCAAAAGCGGATAATTACAATCCGCCGGATATTTACAATCCACTCTGCCACTTACTAATAACACTATTGTGTTTTAAATGCTTATTCATTATATCAAAATAATTATACAGTTACCACTTAAATTTATATTTTTTTTATCATACTCAAAAATTCTACTTCCATTTTCGGATAAACCGTGCTAGAATGTTAAATCGCAGCCAAAAACAATAAAATAATAAATGTGTGCAGAAACGAGGTAAAATGAGTAAATTAAAATTTGGTGGGTCTAAGGACCTTACGACCGGAAACCCAATGAAACTTATACTTAATTTTGGTGTTCCGCTTCTTTTCGGAATGTTATTCCAGCAGTTTTATAATATGGTAGACTCTGTCATTGTCGGAAAACAGCTCGGTGTCAATGCCCTCGCTGCCGTCGGCTCAACAGGTTCCATAAACTTTATGGTACTTGGCTTTTGTATCGGTATATGCAACGGCTTTGCCATCCCTATTGCACAGGCATTTGGTGCCAAAGATACAAACCGTCTGAAAAGTTATATTGCAAATTGTGCATGGTGTTCAATTTTATTTGCAATAGTTCTTACTATTATAATAGGTATATTTACAAAAGACATACTTACCGTTATGAGAACCCCGGCAGACATTTTTGACGATGCCTACATATATATTTTCATAATATTTATGGGAATACCGGCAACAATACTCTACAACATGGTATCCGGCGTTCTCCGTTCTCTCGGCGACAGCTTTACCCCGGTAGTATTTCTGATATTTTCTTCTATATTAAATATCATACTCGACCTTATCCTTGTAAAAAGAATGGGTGTGAGCGGTGCAGCCGTTGCGACAGTCACGGCACAGGCAGTTTCAGGCATAATTTGTCTTATTTACACCGTGAAAAAATACAGATATCTTAACTTTAACAAAGACGACTGGAAAATATCAACAAAACAAATGCTCCAGCTTTGCAAAATGGGAATACCTATGGGACTTCAATATTCCATCACGGCGATAGGAAGTGTCATATTGCAGACTGCCGTAAATAATATGGGGTCAACAATAGTTGCAGCAGTAACGGCAGGCAGCAGGGTAAGTATGTTCGTTTGCTGCCCTTTTGATGCAATGGGCTCAACTATGGCTACTTACGGCGGTCAGAATAAAGGTGCGGCAAAGTATGACCGTATCGACGAGGGACTTAAAGCCTGCATAAAGCTTGGTGTTATCTATTCGCTTGCAATACTTGTACTTATGATATTCTTTGGCAAATATCTCGCACTTCTTTTCGTGAGCAGTAAAGAAACAGAACTTATAAACAAGATTTCAATGTTTATGATAGGAAATGCCTTATTCTATATACCACTTGCACTTGTAAATATAGTGCGTTTCATGATACAGGGTATCGGTTATCCGGGATTTGCGATACTTGCCGGCGTATGCGAAATGATAGCACGCTCAATAGCCGGCTTCGTGCTAGTTCCAATATTCGGATATACTTTTGTCGTACTCGCAAGTCCGCTCGCATGGGTGTGTGCGGATATGTTTTTAATCCCCGCATACAGACATGTAATGAAAAAAAGCCGTGTAATGGCTTAACTTTATTTTCTTGTTTTTCATTGAAAAAAAAGAAAATCGGTAGCTTAATTTTAACTTTTTATTAAAAACGAGCTGCAGCTTAGCAAAAAAGAGAGGTTGTTTTCTCCAAATGCCACCTCTCTTTTTTGTATATATTTTTAAGCCTTTTTCGCATTTGGATAGATTTTTTTCATTTTTGCATCATCGTAATGCTCGTCCATCCATTTCTGCCATGCTTTTAAATCTTTTTCATCACTTTTTTTATTGCCGTTTTCAATCTTAATCGACTGTGATACCTTATTTTCCCTGCTTCGCTCATCATATCTTACAAGAGCCATGCACGAAACACCTATATTGCATACCATAAATACAAGAAGAAGCCATGTGATTACTTTTCCTGATACTACAGGTATCTTTTCTATAAGCATCTCAATTTTAGGAAACATCCTTTTAAACCACACTACTGCCGCTATTCCCCAGAAAAAACAGTAAAGAAGATTTATCCTGCCACCGAGATTAAACGGTATTCTGCTATAATCCCAAAAGACTTTTCCAAACACAAGCTCCGTGAAAACGCTGCAAAGATATTCATACGCACCGCCGAGAAGCGTCCCCGTCAAAAACAAAAAACTTTCACTCCTGTCCTTGTATTTGTATAAAAACAATGTGACAAGTGCAAGTGCGAGTCCCCACACAATGCTAAACGGCCCCCACACGACACTGCTTCGGCTCATCCACACACCTTCGGTGATACGACAGAATATCGTTTCCGTAATATCTCCAAGAAATGCTCCTATTATAAATAAAAGCATTATCTTGTAAAAACAGCATCCGCTCGCAAATACACCTCCGGCATCCTTTTTTACACTCTCCGTTTTTACAGCTTTAGGATAAGCCTTTCTTATCCTTCGCTCTATCACATTATTTATTTTTTTCCTAAGTTTCGCACTTACCTTGTCGATGCCTGCATCTGCTGCCGCCCATCTTTCAGCATTTCTACTCTTACCACTGAGCAGCATTACAGAGGCAAAAACATCAATAAACAATACTACAATCAGGATAAGCAGTAATATCCTCATAAGAATATATGGCAGTATTGTCAGCAGAAATATTATAAACCTGTTTCCAAACCTGACTGCGACATACCCTAATGCTCCCCAGAAAACTGAAGCCGAAACACATATATAGCCGTCAAGGTTTCTCTTTCTCTCTGAATAATCCCACCATCTCTCATGAAATATCTTCTCGATAAGATGACCGCTTATCCACTCGGCAACTGTCGCATATACAGCCGCAAAAACAAAAAGCCATATGCCTTTAAGTTCCTGAAGACCTACCGACATAAGAACAGCAGTAATTCCATAAATCACACAGAAAGGACCATTTACAAGTCCTCGGTTTGAAAACTTACGCTGTTTTAATGTCGTGGCTGCTGTTTCTAATACCCATCCCAAAAATGAATATACAAAGAACAGCCACAACAGTTCATATCCTGTAAAATGTTTCATCCGTTATATCTCCTATACAGTAGCTTTTTATAATAAAAACATCCCGTTGCTGTAATCAAGTCCCCCCACACTTATCACTCTGCACAATAAAAGCGGCTGACTTTCCTGATAATGTTAAAAACTTCCACCGCCACCGCCGTGTTCACTTCCACTGCTGCTTACATGAGTTGTACTTCCACCGGCAGAGTTGTCATTGTCCTTTGGCTTCGCCGTTTTTGTAACTGTTGAATACATGAAAATGTCTTTTTCACTCGTAAGTTTAAATGAGCCTTTTTTTATGTACTCCATTGCTGTCCCTTTTGGTTTTGCCGTATTCATTCTTAATCTCATGATGCCGACACTTATAAGTGCTATAACAAATGCTATGACAAGTGCTATGACTTCAAGTATAACATAATCAATCTCCTCATTGTAAGGATTGTCGGTATCGTATGGTGTTCCGTCTTTATATGCCTTGACAAAATCTTTTGTTATATTTAAAAATTCATCACAGGCATTAAAGTAATCACCATCTGACAGATAAGGTTTTATCTCCTCCTTTATCCTGCCAATACCATAATCCGTAAATGCCTTTATCCCTGCACCTTTAGTTGATATATGATATTTTCTGTCACCTTTGCTCACAAGGAAAAGCACGCCGCTTTTCTCATTGTCAAGTCCATAATCATTATTGTCATAATAATCATCCGCATAGTCCTGTGCACTTTTGCCGTCAAGTGACTTGACCGTCAATATGACAACATCAAACTTATCTTTCTGTATATTTTTTATCTTTTTGTCAAGTTCCTTCTCGTCAGATGCCTTTATAAGTCCCGCATCATCTATAACACTTTTCTTTCCTGCCGCACTGCTTACCGAAAAACCAAGAAATACCGACATAATGCTCACGGACATTACAAGAAGCATTAACTTTCTTAATATGTCAGCCTTAAAGCCTGAATATCCCGATGCTTTAACAGCAGTTTTTATGTTCAATCTATTTTCCATCATTCAATCCTCCTATATCCAGACAAAAATCTGCAATATGATAAATATCACTGCCGTTATCCCAAAAAGATACTTTCGTGCCTTGCATTTGTCTATAGGAAGCTCGCCGACGAGTTTTCCTGTCTGTCCGTTCATGGCAAAAGTATAAATCTTATCTTTATATTTTTTGTTGAGTATCCAGACCGGAAACATTACATATTCTGCTTTTCCGTTTTTAACATTTATCCTGCTGCTATCAGCGATTACCGACTCGTATCCTTTGACACTGCTCCTGAACTTATCTTCGGTACTCCTCTTTACACGCTCATTTGCCCTCGGCTCACTCGCTTTAATGTCAACATCATATTTATCAGCATAATAACCCGTGAGATATTTTTCCGAGAATTCTTCAAGCTGATTATAGTCAAATGGTTCTATCGAATCCATATACTTATCATCCATCTTACTTGAAGCATCGACAGGTATCTTTTCAAATGCCAGTTTTCCTTTTCTTTTTAACATATAGTGATCTGTTTTCGTATAATTATAGTTGGCATCACTCCAGAAATGTGTCCTGTTTGCTTTATATGTAATATCTGCCTCAGCTTCACAATTAAAAAGCCAGAACGGAACATACAAACCTTTTATACTATCAATATGTTTTTTCTTTGAAAATTCGTCTGGCAGCAGACGCTTTCCCTTATAAAATGCCTTTAATTTTTCCTTTGCTGCATTTTTATCAAGTTTAAAAGGAATTACATATTTAGGTCTGTTTACTCCTGAAATATTTTCAGTAATGATAGTCGGACTTCCGCAATATACACATTCCGTAGCAACCGAATTTTCATCACCTATTATCTCTCCACCGCATGACTGGCAGATATGTACTTTCATGCCATCCATACCATTGTCATCGTCCGTTTCTTCCACATTCCATTTTGCGTTCATTTCCCGGGCTTTTGTATTCTCTTCATCTGCGATTTCTTTTAACTGTGCCTCAGTAAACTTATTATCGCAATATTCGCATACCAGTTCCTGTTCCTTGCTCCCCCACACAAGTGATGCACCACAACATGGGCATTTGTAAGCTATTGTATCATCCATACTAATCCTCATTTCCTGTGTTTCACATATTAGTTTATGCGAAGCACAAATCTCGTGTATAAAAATATTATTTTTCACACTATCTTCATTTCTTCCATTATTCTCTTTGCAGTCAGGCGGCTTTTCTAAGTCTGCTTTTCCGCTTGCCTGATAACATCCAAACAGATATTCCTAATTTACTCTGCTGCTTACCTAATTATAATCAAACAGATATTTGCAATTTGCTCTGCTATCTGCCTGATAGTGTTAAACAATATCATTATCATCAAAAGGATCTCCACACTCAGGACAGAATTTTGGCGGATTTTTAGGGTCATCAGGCTCCCATCCACACTTGTCACATCTGTAAAGAGGTGCCTCTGCCGGTTTTTTCGCACCACACTCCATGCAGAATTTCCCTTTATTTACGGTACCGCAGCTACAAGTCCAGCCAAGAACAGGCTGTGGCTTAGGCTTTCCACATTCAATGCAGAATTTTCCCGTATTGGATTTTCCACATTCACATATCCAGCCGCTTTTTTCTGACTGTGAAACCGCTGCCGTGTTATCAGTCTGTGCAGGCTGTGACTGCTGCTGTGCAGCTTGTTGCTGTGATGCTTGCTGCTGCCCCATGGCAAAAAGGCTTTGTGCATCAGTTCCCATTGCATTTTGAACCATACCCATTCCCATAAATCCTGCCATCGCACCATTTGGATTTGAAGCTGCCGCCTTCATCGCATCACCCTGTGCACCGACAAGTGTAGCTGCCGCCATATTAGGATTTCTAAGAACAGCCGTCTTTTGAAGCTGTTTTATCATCTCCTCATCTTCTTTTGATGCAGTTACTGAATTTACTCCAAATGATGAAACTTCAATTCCTCTAAGTTCTGCCCACTTCTTTGAGAGAACTGCATTTAATGCGTCTGCAATCTCCATCGTATGTCCCGGAAGTGCACTATAACGGATACCCATATCAGAAATCTGTGCAAATGCCGGCTGAAGTGCCGTGAGAAGCTCCGTCTTTAACATACTGTCAATCTCGCTTCGTCTGTATTCCTCCTCGACATTACCGCACACATTTGTATAAAAAAGTATGGGATTTACTATTTTATATGAATATTCTCCATTACAGCGAATAGCAATATCAACATCAAGACCTATATTATTGTCTACAACCCTGAAAGGTACAGGGTTTGGTGTTCCGTATTTATTTCCGATAATCTCTTTTGTATTAAAATAATATATTCTCTGGTCTTTTGCCGTATCTCCGCCAAATGTAAATCTCTTACCAATAGTCGCAAAAACATCTTTTATCGACTCGCTGAGTTTTCCATTAAAAATTGACGGTTCAGTAGATGAATCAAACACAAATTCACCCGGTTCAGCACAAAGTTCAACAACTTTTCCCTGCTCGACAATTATCATACACTGTCCGTCATTTACCGCAATAACAGAACCGCTTGTAATGATATTGTCACTGCCCTTTTTGTTACTGCTCCTGCCGGAAGTCCTTTTTTCTCCCTTACATACAAGTACATCTGCATCCATTGCTTCACAATAGAAATATTCTTTCCACTGATCCGCTAAAGTACCACCTGTTGCTCCTGCTAAAGCCTTAATTAATCCCATATTATTCCTCTTTTCTGCACACATTTTTTCATATCAAATTTGTGTCAAGTGTACTAAAACACAAACCTGCGTGTGAAAAAATCTTTTCACACTGAACCTTCATTTATATCAAATTTGTTCAAAGCACAAATTGCTTTACAATATTTTCTTATTACTTATCTCCTAAGTCTTTCATATTTTTGTAATGTATATTTCTTATTCCGACAATTGATTATTTTTATTTTTTTCATAATGCCTGCAAACAATATCATAATCTATGAGCAATACATAGAAGACTTTACCATAATGTTCGCTTTCAACAATATGCCCTATATCAAAAACTTTTTTATATTCACCGCTCTTTGTCGCAAGATGATACCACACATAATCATTTGTCTTATTTTCCGCTATCTTGATCTGACTCCAGATATTTTCCTCCACTGCCTGTATTTCATCTGGATGTATAAGGTTTTTAAACTGCCTTTTTGTAAATTCAAAAAAATCATCCAAATCTTCGCATCCGACAAGCCTTATCATTTCCTGATTTGCATAAAGAATTTCTTCATCGTCAATATCTGCCTTGTAAATAAAAAATGCACCGGGAAGATTTGAAGAAATATCATTAAGCTTAAAACCAAGCTGCGTCCTTTTTTCTGACTGAATGTTGTCATTATAGCCAAGACATCCATTTTTTCCCTTAAGTTTCACTTCATACAAAGCTATATCTGCATAATGCAGCAATTCTGATGCTTTTTTCACATGAACCGGATATTCTGCATATCCCATAGAAATGCTATATGTATATTCTTCTCCCTTGTATCTGAATACACGGTTCATCTTACAAAATTCCTCAATTTTTTGCCGCATATCCTCAACATTGCAATCCTTTAATAAAATGCAAAACTCATCACCGCCATTTCGTCCAAGTATCGCATTATCAGAAAAAGTATCTCTCATAGACTCCGCCAGATGTTTTAAGGCTTTATCTCCGACACCATGCCCATACATATCATTTATTATCTTAAAGTTATCCACATCCAATAGGATACCTATACAGTTTTTATCACCGTTCTCGCTAATATAAATATCCAGTTGTTCATTAAAACCCATACGATTGAGCAATCCGGTAAGACTGTCCGTAACAGAGAGTATCTTAAACCGTTTACGCTGCTTTAACATGATAAGAAAAGCTGCCGTCACTCCCTCTAACAGCAATATTATAAATGTTCCACATAAATATATCGGAAGCATATCACTTTCCTGACTCCAGCCTTTTACAGGCATCACCTCAATCTTCCACACACATCCTCCAATATTAAATTCATGTGAAACCGAATCTGTAAACTTAGTTTTGGAGCTGTTTATAAGTTTGAACTTTTTAGTTAAAGGTGATTCCGTTTTATATAAACGATAATAATATCCAAATTTTGACAATGATTTCACTGAATCATTAAAAATCTCCGGCACCTTGATTATTACGATCGCAAATCCCCAAAAATATCTTTCTCCATCATTTTTTTGAAGATATACCGGATTTCTTATTGTTATACCACATCCACCCTGATTAAGTTTAAATGGTCCCTGTATAACTGTTATCTGATGCTTTATGCCATATCTGACTATCTCCCCGCGTATCTTATCATGAACAAGATCTATCTTTCCGGCATCATTGCTCTCAGACGGGTAAATGTCAGTAACCACCCCGTTAGGTGCAAGCTGAATACTCTGAACATAATCCGTCATCATCCTCTGAGCTATATCTTCAAATTGTTTAATATTCCCATTGTCATTCAAAAGAATATTTTTAAGTGAATTCGTTATATTAATACCCCGGTTTAGTTCCTCAACCATCCTGTCAGAATATGTAACAGCATTAAGTTTTGCTTTTGTCCTTACCTGTTTATAGCTTGCCATATTTACATAATTTGCGACAAATGATAAAATTCCAGCACTTATGATAAGCACCAAAAGTGGTAATAAACATCTAATTTTTGCAATTTTGAGTTTGTTCTTTCTCATAATCATCCAAACTCCTTTCAAATCAGTTTCATCTAATACTAATTTTGTATTATACCATGCGTATTATATAAAAGACAACGATATTTTCACGAAAAATGTTGTATTATGTAACAGTTCAGCCTTCCATAAAAAAATAAGGTAATACCTGATTATCAGAATCAAACTCTGACGCTCAAATATCACCTTATATATTATTACTCATCTGTCATTGTCTAGCAGACATTCACAATCTGCTGCCTGCTCGTATTAAATATTATGTTTTTTCAAAAGCCTTTTCTCTTGTTATAGTTTCAATAACTTAATACCCTCCGTATAAAACATTAAATTATATATTCATTATAGGCATTTGTGAAACTATTGCAATATGTACTTTATCCGCTTTTTATATTTCTCCTGCACTGGCACTTACATTCTTCCTGACATTTGTTAAATTTGCAAGAAAATTAAATACTTTAGTGCACACCACCGTGTAGACTGCCCCAAGCACATTCGCCCCTATTCTTAACTTTAATGCCATAGGCATACCAAAAATCCCCGATGCGATAGACAACGCACCAAATGTATTAAACACTGTCTGCCATGCATATCCTGCCGAATATCCGACACCGATTCCACCTATCATTCCGATATAAGGATACATTGTCTTTGGAAGAACCGTATAAAGCACCATAAAAATAAGACAGCCGACAACATTAAATATACCTCTGTCCGGAACTCTTTTTGTGCAGTCCGACGGAAACGGAAGACATACTGACATACAGGCAATGCCTGCCCACATTGCTCTTGGCAAGCCAAGTAATGACATGATAAGCATCGCACTTGATACTATCAGCGAAAGTCTTATATACCATCTGCTTCTTGCCGAATGAATATCAAACTCTTTGAAAAGGTCGATAAATTTTCTCTGATATGGACGATTTTTCTGATTTTTATAAAAAATAAACATACATAAAACCATACCAAAAATAAGTCCCGCCACACGAAGTGTATATTCGTGTCCTGTCACATCATATCCCTGCAGCAGCAGGTAACCGAGAACAAAAGTTGAATGATTATACATAATAACATTGTGACATCCAAGTATCATCAACAACAATATACAGATAACATTTACAAAAAATGCCGGTACAGGTGTAAGCGTGTTTGTAAATCTCGGTCCTGCCATCAGTATTAAATATATACCCGCTATAGATAAAAGACCATGCGTTGTCCTTATCCCAAAATCAGCCTGTCTTAAAACAAGAACCGCGAGCAAAACCGTAACCCCAACTACACTGTTATTGCTGCCTGTAAATTTTGTAAATAGTGTCACGACCGCAACACAAAATATCATAACCAGATATACCTTAAAATTATAAATAAGTATGTGTCTAAACTTTTCTTTTTTGTCTTTAGTTGATTTTATAAGCTGCTTAGAACCAGCTGAACTTAACTGTAATTCCTGGTAAAATGTCATATTTCCTCCGTTTCCTGTACTTCATAATAAAAGTACAAAATCCTATAGCAATCTGCGGCATTATTTTATAATCATGAAAGAATATTATTTGCTTCTTCAATAAGTTCAAATAACTGCCGAAACCGTAATTCACTCATTTTTTCTTTCAATTCATACAATGGATTCATATAATAATAGTACATCCTGTCTATTTCTTCTTTTCCTAAATCTGTTACCCTTATAACATAGCTCCGCCTGTCAATCTCATCCCGCTCTTTACTAATAAATTTTTTTCTCTCTAACTGCTCTGTCAGCCTGCTTATGATAGTCTTACTCACCCCCATTGCCATCGCAAGCTGCCCCGGTGTCATAAGTTCTTTGGCAAATGCCACCCTGAATAAAAAATCAATTTCCTGTGCCGAAATCTGGTTTCCTTTCTGTGTCTTTCTTATTGCCAGACTCCCGAAATGCCTCAGCTCTCCCTGTTTCTTTACCATATCAAGCCAATTTTCATCTTTCATAAGCCACCTCCATATAGTTTACATTGTAAACTATATAATAAATTTAAGTAAAAGTCAACCGGAAACTATATGGTGCATAACCTTGACTTCTGCTCTGGAAGCTTCATCAGATCAAAATCAATATATTCTCCATTGATTTTAAAAAAATGAGGAAATGTACATAGTTTCCGAAAACCATATTTCTCATACAAATGTATGGCACGGATATTTCTACTGCGTACTTCAAGATTCAACTGCTCAAAGCCATTCTCCTTGGCGAAAGCAAAAATTTGAAATTTACTATACTCAATCATAAATTACTCTTTTCTCCTGCTTTATCATAACAAATTACTCATCCTTACATCCATCATTTCTGTCCTTCCTTTAACTTTGCATACACATAGGTATCCTTCCATATAAGCACCCCTTCTCATCCTTTCAAATGATAAAAAATACATTTCATAAATTCCCAGTATCATATACCAACCAGCATAACATTCACAACACTTTAAAATTTTTCATTTACAGTTTTTGATTCCACTTGACGTTATATAAGTTCCTACCAACATTACCAATACCGATATAACTGCAATAATGCCAGAAATGAAATCGCCGATGCCATTTCCATCCACAATAAAATGAATAGCAGCCAATATTATTCCAATAACTATCAATATAATTCCATATAATGCTTTTTTCCACTGTATATTTGATTTCATCCGAGCACTCCTTTCCTATCTGCCTCGCTGATAAATTTTTTTATCAGTCTGTTTACTTCATCAGGCTGGTCAGCGTTGGAATTATGACCAGCATTCTTTATCCATTTAAGCGGTAAACCTTCTCTTTGATGCCATTTTTTATTGTAGCTTTTTGCTGAGCCCGCTTTATCCTTTTCGCCACAGATAAGAAGTGCCGGACAACTGATATGATATGGCAGATCTGCTTTGATTGCCTCAGCAAGCATTCTGTAACCAAAACCGGCAAGCCTTGCATATTCTTTAGGATCTGAATCATAGGACATCATCATCTTCCGCATAAGCTTCTGTCCATAATCCGTCTCTGCACACCCTCTTGAACCAGCCCTAAGAAGTGCTTTCCATGGATATATTTTATATAATGGCTCTGCTCTTTCAAGAAGCCATATTTCCATTGCTGTCATATAAGACTTTTGAAGCGGTGCAGAATCAATGGAGATAAAGCCCTTCATCTTATCTGGATATAATTCCATATACATTTGAGCCAGATATCCACCCATAGACTGACCGATAATGATGGGATTATAAATTTCTTCTTTTGCTAAGATTTTATCAAGCCATTCTGCCATGTCAGACAGACTGTAATTATTCGTAAATGGTCTGGATAATGCATGTGATGGAGCATCCCATACAAACACATTCTGTTTCTTCTCAAAATATTCTATCTGCTTCTCAAAAAGCCTGTGGTCTGCTGTAAGTCCTGGTAAAAAGACTAATGTAATTTTCTGCTTGTCTATTATATTTACAAAATAATGGATGCAGCCACTGGAGGTCTTATAACTTTTTTCTATCATTTTCAGTTTCCTTTCCATAAACTATTTCCCAATGATTTATCATTTCCAGATATTCATGCTCAAAAACAGTTACATCATAATTTCCTGTTCTGTACCAATATTTAAGCATACCATCTGAGGCATACAGAATTTCTTTATATATACGAACAAACTCTATATCCTTACGGATGAAATCGAGATTCAAAATTGACAGAAGCAATTCCAATGTCGTTTGGGCAGCATCCTGTACATCCGGTTGGATAATTGATTGAATATCCGGCTCGATTTCAAAGTATGAATTAATGGAAAACAGGGATAAAAATGTGTATTTTCTCATCACTGCACACTTAGCCATCAGACCACGACGCATCATTTCAAAAAAATCATCTGTTTCATATACCTTATATTTACACATATATTTTTTTGTTAAATCCGCTGCATGATTCCATAAAAAAATATATAGCTCCTGTTTGTTATGAAAATAATGAAACAAAAGTGACTTGGATATTCCGGCTTCTGCTGCAATTTCCGAGGTTGGTGCCTTCTTATATTGATTCATTGCAAATACTTTGTATGCAGCATTCAATATTTGAGATTGTTTTTCCTCCGGCAATGCATAAAATTTTTCATTCATAAGCTACCTCCATTGACCGTTTCGGTTAATATGAGTATATACCCATTGACCGATTAACGGAAGACCTTACTCTCTTGTTTTTTACTTTAAAAAACGTTAGAAATATAGAGGTTACAGTCGAGAAAAGACCGAATCATGTTTTGTGAATTGTCTCCAGACGAATTTACAAAGCTTAATTGTTATAATATAATCAAGTTATATAAACAGTTTATATAACTTGATTATGTAGGGAATAAAATGCCAAAACAAAGGATTACAAAAGAAATGGTCGTCAATTCTGCTTTTGAAATCGCACGAAATTACGGAATGGAGCAGGTTATGGTTAAAACTATTGCAGAAAAGATAGGATGTTCCGTACAGCCTATCTATAGTTACTGTAAAAACATGGAGGGACTGTGGCAGGATGTTACTCAAAAAGTAAGCAGTTTTATCGGAGAATATGTTCAAACACATATTGATAAAGACGATATTTTTGGAAGCACCGGGAGAACTTATATCCAATTAGCGAAAGAAGAGCCAAATTTATTTAAGATTTTTATTCTGCATAAACGAAACGGCATTTAGGCGAGGTTTGATTTTTCGCAAACGCCTATCTTATGATCCTATGAAAGGAGACAACATGATATGAAGAATAAAAAATATTCCATCGTT